>VTLG01010592.1_pt1 | contig 20056 bp, 18 predicted proteins | sample 4694571 | NCBI WGS metagenome assembly VTLG01 (sample SAMN12604809, study PRJNA352737) | marine metagenome | biome: ENVO:00000447; feature: ENVO:00000209|ENVO:00000569|ENVO:01000036; material: ENVO:00002151; isolation source: viral sequences binned using virsorter ... | reverse complement strand
ATAATAACCTTGTGTTACTTTCCAAACATAGCTAAGTTGCTAGTATTAGACAAGAGTTTGCACTTCTATGGAAGAACAAGACGAAAAAGAAGGCACGGATTGGGGAGAAATCTTTGGTCATGCTGTTCGATTTATGATTCTTTGTTGGTCGCTTGCAATGATGACTCTTGGATACATGGACAAGATCCGTAATGACGGAGCTTTTTTAGCTGGCCTAACAAGTGGGGTTCTAGGTTCTTATGGTATAAGTGTAAACAAAAAGAAACCTGCAAACGCTGCTAAAATAGTAGATAACAAAGACACTAATGTAGGTATCAAATGAAGAAACTGTTAACACTACTGCTACTGTTTAGTCCTTCTGTAGTACAAGCAGATGTAACTTCTAGCATGATGACAACTGTATCAGTTCAAGTTAATGCAGCAGGTACACAAGTAGAAAGACTTGGTGGTTCTTATAGTGCATCTGGCACAAATGTCGGAACTACTAATACTGGTGATCAACTTGGTGGATTTAGTGTTAACTCAACAACTAACGCAGTTACTTTTGATGCAGGGCAATATTCAATAAATTCTAATGCTACAAACTGGTCTTTGACTGAATCACTATTACAGCCTGATACTATGCAAAGCGGTACTTTAGACGTTGGTGACGTTAATAACTTTGGTAGTGTCATATCAACTGATGCTGGTGTAGGAACTAACTTTGATGTTGATATTACTTCTGGTCATACGATAGAAAACTTAGATGCTGGTGGTGCTGGTTCTGTTACAACAGGTAGTTTTGTTACTTCAGTTACTACTCAATGATGAATGAAAAAACTTTTACTACTTCTGTTTTTTTATGTCATACCAGTTAATGCTCAACCAGTCACTCCAAATTTTACTGTCGGCACAGTTTCTTCAACCACAAATACAGTCACCTCAATATCAGAAACGGTCACTAGTTTTGACTACTCCACAGGATATGAATATACAGTTACAGGTGTTGGCGTTTCTATGGATGGTGACAGTATTACTCCACCTCCCACAACTATTAATGAAACTGTAAACGGAACTGTATATACATGGACAGGATTAGATCTTTCATCAAAACCAAATTGGGAAGTTACAGGAGATGCCTTTCAATTTACAGAAACATATCATGGGGCAGGTCTTCAAAACATGACTATTATCAATCGGCAAATAGAAAGCGAATCAGTAGTTACATCTACCTCTGTCTTTTCCCAATAGCTCTAACACCTGTAGAAGCCTTTGCTAACGCTGTTTCACAATCAAATAATGGCTCGGTGACGAACATGGCTATACAATCGCTGACAGGGAATATGACTACGAATCAGTTTGGAAATAATATTGTATGCCAAGGATCAACTCTTACATTTTCTCCTTTTGTTACTTTTGGTTCTAACTATAGAAAACCTTTTGATCATTATTACGAAACACCATATTATGACCCAACAGATGCTAATGATGATGGTGTACCAGACAATGCTGGTGATATATTGTTTTACCAAGAAAATTATTCTGGTACAAACAAAGATAGTTTTTCAATAAATACAGGGTTCAGTTTAAATTTTACAATCCCACTTGACAGGTCATTGCAAAGTACTTGTGAAGAAGCTGCTACAACTCAAGTAAAATTACAACAGCAGATACTAGAAAACAAAAGACTAGATTGGCAGATAGCTCGTATTCGGGAATGTGGCTCATTGCTTGCCAACGGAGTACGAGTGCATAAAGAAAGTCCTTGGTATAACTTATGTGCCGACATTTATTTAGAACCAAAGCCTAATCAAGTACTACCTCATAAACATATTATTAATCCTGATTAGTTTCTTTTACAAATTTTTTGCCTAGTTTTTTCATAGATGTTTTTGCTAACCCTTGTAGTATAGGTACAATCGCAGCAGAACCACCTGCCAAAATACCAATAAAAACAGTATTAATAATAAGGCTAACTGGTGGTATGTACTGTTCTTGAAAAGGAACTGGCTCATAGATTGTTTGGCAGATACCTTCGCTATCTCTTTCAAAAGCAACAATCCTCTCTAGCTTCTTATCATTAGCATACGACCCAATTCTTAAATTGGAATTAGGGTCAGGGCAATCTGTTAATAAAACAATATCTTTCTCTTCATTAGGTGGGATTATTGGTTTTTCTTTTGGTGGAGGTGGTGGTGTATTTATTGGTTGTGGTTTACTTTCTTCGATATATTCTAATTTTTTAGGGTCATAGTTTATTGGTATATAAGATGGGATTATATGCCCTGCTGGACAGCTATAATAAGCTCCGTTTAGGTCATCAGATATAATCTGTGTATTTTTAACAGAGACATCTCTGTGAGTCTTTGTACAGCCAGCCATATTAATTTTAGGCAAAGCTATATTTAAACTTTGATTTGTTGTAGGTATATGTATTACTGGTATATCAGGAATAACAATCTGTGGTATTTCCAATCACTTCATTGGTAATGGTATAGATTCACCAGTTGTGTTTGGTATTTTATTATCTAACATTTTCGGCATTAATTTTTGTACATCAGATAAAACCATGTTCATAATTTTAGTTTGGAATTGTGGTGATGTTACATACTTATATCCAAAGTACCCTCCACCGATAACAGAAGTTACCATTACAAATGAGACAATACTCAAAATGTTAGCGATCTTTTGAAACATGATTAAATTTGCAATTTTAAAAGCACTATCTTTTTCAAGTGTGCTTGTATTACTGCTTATTGTAGCCCTATCCCCTCTCTACGTCACTATGGGGATAATGACAAGGCAATTAAACGAGAAAGTTAATTAATCAGCAGCTTCGGGTGTATTAGTCTTTGCCCACTCAAGGTACTCTTGGTAGTCGGTGTTTGCTTCGTCAAATGGGATAATTTTTAAATGATTGCCTGTTTCTTTTTTAATCATATTAGTATTACCATCAAGGTCTTTTACTAATTTATAAATTGGATTTGTTGGGTATGCCATAATTAAAGCTCCGCACTAAAGGCTATAGATGCACTTGCATTATTCATTCTTGCTCTTCCAACTTTTCCTCCATGACTACCAGCACTTGATGTAATTATACCAGTTGATTCTGGTTGTAATTGATCAGCTGCAAAAGAATCAAAAGTTTCAGTTGTATTATTTAAGTAAACAGCAAAATAATCTGTGCCTGTCGATTGTTCTAAACTTGGTGCGGCTCTCATAGGTTTTGGAAATCTGACTGCAAGTTCAAATTGATTCCCACTTCCTGTATAACCTCCTATTCCTAAGTTTGCATTTTGTCTACCTGATGGCATATGAACAAAGTAATACCTTTGACATAAATCAAGCTCCTGTGCGAATGACCTATGCTCAAAATCTGTTGCCACGCTGCCTACTTCTAATTGAAATCCTGTAAACTCTAAGGTTGCATCATTTGTTGTCCACCATGTTGATGTATCATCTTTTGTTCTTGCACTACCATTATGTGCAACCCAAGCATCTTCTGTTGCTGAACTAGCTGTGTAATTTGTTCCAATATAAGGCCAGAAATATAAGCCTAATCCTAATCCATTATCATTATTAATAGTAATATTTGAATTACCAGATATTGTTTTAGTTACCTTTGTCCAAGTATCAGCACTTAAAGAACCTGTGTCAAAAGCATAGCTATAGTCAGATCCATCATTTGTCATAAAATAACCTTTGAAAGATTTAGCAACGCTTGATTTTATCCAAAAAGAAAGAGTTACATAACTTGATGCAGAATTATAGTTCCAACCACTATTTACAAGGTCTTGAGCTTCAAAACCATAAAACATAAACGCATAGTCAGCAGCACCAGCACCACTTGTCTGATTTCCATTCGTAACTTTAAATGCTTTTCTTAAACCTAACGTATAAGGAGTTGTGCCTGATGCAACATCAGCTTGAGCTTGTGTAAGTGCTTCATCTTGTCCACTAGTATTAAATGATATTCTGTCAACAGTTTGATAGCCACCAGATGTAGATGACGAGCCACGTTGATTAACAAGACATGCTCCGTTAATTATTAAATTTTTATTAGTTCTGTTTGTTAGATTGGCAGTACACGTTCCATCAGATGCAAGGGCAATAGCATTTGTACTGCTTCCTGTGTGCTGTATATTTTGAACCTTAATTGTTGACATAATTAACTAGGTTTTGGGTTAGCGTCTTTAACCGCTTTGATGTGGGTAGCCCACGTTCCAGTTGTATCTAGTTTACCAGCGAGCATATCTGCATACAACATATCAAGTTGATCTCCAAAAGAAGCATAATAAGTACCAGTTTTTTGAAATCCTGTACCGCCTTTTCTATCGGTTTTGTACTTAACAGCAGCAGCTTCAGCATCAAGTGTGGTTCGTGCAGCATCTATCTTGCTTTGCTCAAGAGTTACAGACTTACCATCTTTATCAAACGCACCAGCAGAATCATCAATAGAAACAACTGTACCTGCGTATGCTTTATAGATAGCCTCGTGATCTAAACTCATGCTGCTACCTCCATAACTGTAATAGTGCTGCTTCCATTATTATCATTGTTACCGTGATATCTGTTTAAATATGTTGTATCGCTACTATTTTTCCATTGAATTTTGTATGTTAATGCTGATGTTGAAGATGGTGAGTCTAAGAAGCTGTGTGAAGCAGATATTATATATTCATCACCTGTACCTCCACCTGTATAAATATTTGTAAATCCAGATCTATTCGAAGTGCTAGAAGCATTACCTACGGCTGTGCTATCTCTTAGTAATTTAAAACCAACGGCAATTCCTGAAACACTAGAAGAAATAGAGCCTAAAGAAATCAATATTAATATTTTGCTACTTGTTGAAGAAGGTGTGATTGAAACAGACATTCCAGAAATATCTGTGAAGCTGCCACTTGTTGATGTGCTTGTTGTATCAGTTTTAGTTGTTGATACAACTTGAAGAATATTACCTGCCTTTGGGTTTGTTGTTGTCAGTACCGTTCCATCTGCTGTATCAGGTAACGTCATTACCCTGTTATTACTAGATGAAGAGGGTGCTTGTAAGCTAAAAGATCCACCACCTGATGCCGAATTAAGCTTAATTTTTGCTGTCATTTATCCACCCTCCAATGCAGCGACTTTTGTTTCTAATACTTCAATTTTAGCAACAGCTTCCTGTAATGCAGCAGTAAGTAAAGGTACAAGCTTACTTTGATCTATGCCCTGATAAACAGGATTATCGTCAGAATCTACTGCATCTTTTTCTCCACTAATAGCCTCTGGTACTGCTGTAACTTCATGTGCAAAAAATCCATCAACTGTTGTACTTGCATCGGCTTTAAAATTAAATTTATAAGGTTTGAGTGTTTTTAATCTTGTAATACCGTCAGAAATAGCGGTTACATTCTCTTTTAGTCTGTAATCTGAACTTGTATTATAAGACGTACTAGAACCATTCGATATTATATTGCCAACCTTATTACCATCAGCATTTGCAAGTCCTATCATTATTCTATTATTTCCACCGTCAGCACCATTATGTCTTATTATTATTGCATCTCTATCATGGGTAGTATTGTAGAAGAAACTAGCGACATTATTACCAGAACCGCCACTTAAAACATGAAGTTTAGGCTCACCAATACGAGTTCCACCAGTCTCTCCTATCATTAATCCACCAGTTGGGGTTCTAAATCTCGCAACCTCTGAATCATTAATCATAAAAGCTAGAGCATGATTACTTGATGTTCCAATCGTGGGATTACTAGAACCCATAAAAATATCGTAATTAACTGTATTTCCTGTACTGGTAAATCTTGTTCTAGGGTTTGCTCCTGAAACGTGTAAATCGCAAGCTGGTGATGTAGTACCTATTCCTAAACGACCATTACTCTCAATCGTTGCTCTAGTCGTCCCACCTGTATTTATATTGACAGTATCAGTACCAAAGCTAAGTCCTGTGTCTGTATCTGATCCAGTTATAGCTGGACTAGCAGCAGTATTTGTACCATTTATTTTTGTTGTCATAATTTAAACTACCGTATAAACGCTGCCAGAACTGACAGTTAAAGTAACTCCGCTTGCTACTGCAATAGGACCTGCACTCATACCATTCGACCCTGATGGGATTGTTCTTGATGCACTAATAGTAGCACTATTCTCGTAGATAGCACCACCACCTGTAGTTGACGCAACACCTGTTAATGCTGATCCATCAATAGCTGGTAATGCACCAGTAAGTTTAGATGCTGTAAGTGTAGAAATCCTTGCATCTGCTACTGTCCCTGTTAAGTTACCTGCTGGTATAGATGTAAGGTTAGCTGCTGATGCTGCTGGTAAAGTTGCAGGGAATCTAGCATCTGGTACAGTTCCAGAAGTTAAATTAGATGCACTTAGAGCAGTTAAATCAACAGCAGCCCAACTTAAAACTCCATTTGTATCTGTTTTTAAAAACTGACCATTAACAACATTGATAGGCAAAGTTAATGTATAGCTTGCACCTGCACTATGAGGTGGAGACTTAATCTTTACACCGTGACTATTTTGTGAACAGTTAAGCTGTAATGTACCATCTCTACTACTACCATCACTTAATGTAGGTATACCTTTAACTTCAACAACACCTGTGCCGTTTGGAAGAAGTTTTACGTTACCATTGGTTGTGCTTGTAGTTATATTTCTAGTTTGTACATCTAAGTCACCACCAAGTTGTGGAGTAGTATCTTCTACTACGTTACCGATAGCACCACCTCCACCACCACCTGCATTAGCAGCCCATTTAACACCTGTCGCTTCTGAACTATCAGCAGTTAAGATATATCCATTTGTACCAACAGAGAGTGCTGTAGGATCACCAGAACCATCACCTACAAGTATTTCACCTTTAGTATCAAGATCGCTGTTCATAACAGCACCAGCAGCATTTACATTAGTGGCATCTGTTACATCAGCATTTGCTTCTATTGCATTTAATTTACTATGATCCGCATCTGTAAATACGTTACTGTCAGAAGCCGATTCAACTAATGCTCTTATCTCACTAGCAGTTTGGTCTGTTGTAGCACCTGCTTCGATAGCGTTTAGTTTGCTATGGTCAGCGTCTGTAAAAACATTAGAGTCTGTTGCTGACTCTACAAGTGTTCTTATCTCAGCAGCAGTTTGGTCAGCAGTTGCACTAGCTTCTATAGCGTTTAACTTTGTATGATCAGCATCAGTAAACACATTGCTATCACTAGCACTCTCTACAAGTGTTCTTATCTCTGCTGCGGTCTGGTCTGCTGTTGCAGAAGCTTCTATTGCATTTAATTTAGAGTGATCTGCGTCAGTAAAGACATTACTATCAGTTGCACTTTCTACTAATGTTCTAATCTCTGCTGCTGTTTGATCTGCTGTTGCACCTTCTTCAATACCACCTAATTTATCTGTAATCTCTTGTTGAGCAAATAATACCTGATCGCTGTTTGTATCTAAATCTGTTTCTGTTAAAACACTACCATCTTGAAAATCTACTTTCTTTGCACTTATATCTGTATCTCTTTGAAACTTAACAGCAGCACCATTAGCAGGGGTGTTACCAGAAGTAAAGGTAACTGTTGATCCACTAATTGTGTAATGAGTATCTAATGTTTTTAAGACACCTGCTACTGTTACATCTACTTCATTGTTAGCTAAGAATGAAAAAGATATTGCAAAGTTATTGGTACTACCATTACCAGTATGTGTTGTTGCTGTTGATGTGGTGTTAGTAGCCATGATTAAAACTTTTTAAAGTTGAATTGATCTAAGATAGTTTTTAATTCTTCATTATAACTATCATACTGTTTTACTTTTATATTTATTCTGTTGATTAAATCTTCTTTTGTAAAGTTTGCTTCTAAAAATTCTTCAATACCTTTATTAATAAAAAATTTATTAATCTTATTCATTTCATAAAATATTCTTTCTGCTGCTTCTTGTCCTTGTCGTGAACTCAAACCATATTTTTCTATCATTGCTGCATTTTTTTCATAACTAAAATCATTAGGAGTACCAACTCTAAGACTAAATCCATTCTTTGTACTAGCTATTTTACCATTTATATAAAGAAGCAAAGCGTCTTCTAAATTAGCACTTGTACCATCAATATCTACTACAGTCGTATTTATATATTTTTTTAAATCATTATATTGATTAGTGTTTAATTTAATTGGTACAAAAAATTTGCTAGTAAATCTAGGGTCATTAACAAAATTCTTTACCTTATTACCTCTTATAACATCAGGTGGTTCATTCAATAATTTTCCTATCATATATTGTGCTTCATATATTTTATTGTTTCTTGATGTATTGTATTTAGCTAAAGAAAATAAATTCATACCTTCTTTATTAGGATAAGTTATTACATCATTTGTAATGTGTTCTACTTGAAAAGGCAAATCACCACCTAAATTTCTAGGTGCATTAGCTTTTACTTCATTAATTATTCCAGCAAGCCATTGTAATTGACGATTGACTTCAATTAATTCTTTTTCTCCAAAATCTGTATTTTCTTCTACCATAAACCCTCTTAAGTTTTTAATGTTTTTTGTTATTTGAAGCATATCTCCCGAATAAACTCTAGTATCTAATTTTGCAAATAACCTAATTAATTTCTTATTATTTACGTTTTGACCAAAGAATTTAATAAAAGCTTCGTCACCCTCTTTCAACATTTTTTGTGCATCTTCTTCTTTAATATCTAATATTGTTGCAATTAAATCTGCTGGCATACGGTTTAAATCTTCTATTAAACTACTGTAAGGCACAATAGATGATTCAACTAATCTAGATGTATAAGCAATATTTCTTTTTGTTTCGTAGTTTAAATCTGAATCTGGGTCTGCATTAGTTCCGATTTCTGGTAAAGCTGTAAATAAATTTAATGTTTCAGATATTTGTTTTACATAACTTCTTTCAAAAAGATGACGACCAATCCAAGCACCCCAACCAATAGTAAATTCATCATATAGTCTGTCTTGCTCTTTAGTAAGAAAAGGAGACATTACTTGAAAATCTACCATTAATTTTACAAACGATAATATTGGTTCTGGTAAATGTTCGTATGTTACATATTTATATACTGGTTGACCATCATCTCCATACATAATTCCGCCATCTTCGTTATACATTAAATATGCTCTAGAGTATGGCAACCAACCACTTTTAAGTAAAGCAATATATCTAGCAGCACCTTCTTTAGTTCTCCAATTAGGACCACCATCAGTTAAAAATGTTCTTGGTATTTCATCTTCATTACTGTATTCACTAGCTGCCATAAATTCATGTGCAGGTTGTAATATTTTATTGTATGCCAACGTTGCTATCACTACACCAAAAGCATTACCCATATAAATTTGACCTCTTGTATTAGTTCTTACTTGAGGATCAGGACTTCTTAAGTCTGCTGCTAACTCTGGCAAAATTACTTTATTAAGAGGATTATAGTTTGTTCTTCCACCAAATCTTAAAGGAGTATTAATTATAGGAACGTACCTCAAACCATCTTTAATCATGTTTGTAGGTGTTCTTGTAAATTTAAAAAGTGTTCTAATTGGTGGATAACGTATAGCTAAATTATTTAATTCTTCAGCACCAAGACCTATTAAGTCTGTAACTGAGTCACTACGACCTCCTCTAATATCTTGTGTATATGTAATCTCTTTACCAAAGTTTTTAGCTCTTTGAAATATTTTAGCAAGAAGAGGGTCAGCAATAAATTCTCTCGGTCCAATTTGTGTTTTATCAAATAAATTTTTTTCTAATGGTTTTAATCTGCCAAGATCTCCTTCTTGTCCTTTCAATATATATTGTATTACTCCGTCTATACTACCTTTCACATAATCATTCAAATCTTGATTTTTTAATCCTTTTCTTAAAGCTTCTTGAGTTGCGTGATAAGCAGTTGAAGCAATAATATTAGGTGTTTGAATAAGAGCATCATTTGCTGTCATCAATCTACTAGGTAGTCTTATAAATTTACCAAAAGTATTTATTGTTGTTCTTAAAGGAAAAAATGTGTGGTTAGAAGATATAACAAATCTTTGACCTGTTTCAATTTTAGAGTTACCAACATTTATAAAATTATCTTCCATATCCCATGATCTTTTCCAAACGTTTACAGAAAAATCAAGATTATACATTAAAGCAAAAAAATGTTTAGTAGCTGCTTCAATACCTTCTTTACGAATTAATGGTTTACCTCCGTTCATATCCATTGACCCTACAAAATTACCCATAGTTTTAATCATGGTTTGTGCTATGCCAGAATATAAATTTACTTTTTGAGAAGTTAATCCAGAAAGAACTCCATTGATTCCAACTTCATTTATTATTCTTGATAGCTGCCCTGCATTTCTAAGACTAAATATTTTTAAGAAAGCTCCACTTGATTGGAGTGTTGTAAATGCTTCAATATTTTTACTAGATTCTTCCATTACCATTGAATAATGAATTAAGTCACTAAAGTCTCCTGTCTGTTCTCCTCTTTGTAAAGCTGCTTGAAGATTCTCTTGAAGTTCTTTGCTGTTTTGTAAAAGTTTATTTAAGTTAGGAGAAATTTCATTTACACCTGATAACTTTTTCTTTTGTGCAGGTGATAATCCCATAACTTCAGCAGGTGTCATACCTTCTATGCCTTCTATAGGTTTCATTCCTAATGTTTTAAACCATCTACCTATCTGAGTTGCTTTAACAATTCCCATAGATAACCATTCATCTACGTCATAATTAGCTCTTAATAATTTTTGTAATCCTGCTTGCCTTTGTTTTATTGCTGTTTTAGTTCTTTTTAATTTAGTCTTCTTAATAATTGCTAAAAAATCATTATTAGCTTTTGCAACTCTATCTACAGCTATTTGTAAAGATTGTGAATTTATAAATACTTCTTCATCTGTTGGCAATTTATCTTCTAAAGCTGCTTTTCTTTGAGTGTATTCTCTAAAGAATTTCATATTTTTCTTATCAATACTTATCTTGCCATCTTTACTTGTCATCTTATTTAAAGCACCTTCTTGAGTCTCAATTTGACTCTTTCTTTCGCTGCCTTTAAATCCTCCTTCTTCTTTTTTCTTTCTTACTTTGCCAGTTATTAAATCTTGTTTATCACTACTCATGTCTTTTATTTTTTGCATCTTCTGTGGATTTAATTGACTATTACCCAAATCCAAATCAGTATCAGTAGATAGCTTGTTTAGTTTTGTTTGAACTTTATTTGCATAGTCTTTTAATACTGGTATATCTAAATCTAATCCTTTTGTATTGCTTGCTGTTGCACTAGGATTACCTGTTATTTGTTTTACTATTGATTTAATTTTTGCATGAACTTTATCTCCATGTAGTCTGACTTCTTTTTCTGTAAAGCCTTGATCTAAAAAGACTTTTAACATTTTGCCATCATTCTGTGATTTTACTTTTCTACCATTTCTTAATGACCAAGATAATTTATCAAAGTCAGATTGAAATTTTAATAATGCAGACCCATAACGAGGTTTAGTTTTTGCATAATTTTCTGGTGCTACGAAAGTTTGTGTGTCTACAAGGTCAGGATTTACAATTTCAGTATCTTTAACTGTTGTTTCTTCTACTACATTTTTAACATTTACTTCTTCAGTATCCTTAACATTTACTTCTTCAGTATCCTTAACATTTACTTCTTCAGTATCCTTAACATTTACTTCTTCAGTATCCTTAACTTTTGATCCACTTAGTTCTTCTTTTAATTGTTCATCAAAATTTTGTTTGTTACCGCTTTCTACTTCTAGTTTGTTGTTAGTAGCTTCTACTCCTTCTTTTATAACATTTATTGATTCATCTAATGTTTCTATATCTTTTTTAGTTAACTCAACATCTTCTATATTTTTTAATTTAATTCCATCAAATTTTTGTAAAACGCTTCCAAGACCATCAATACCTAATTTAAAACTGCCACCAAAAGCAGCACCAAGACCTAATGATGTCCAATAGTCTGAACTTCTTATAGTCTCATCACCCATCAAATCTCTCATAAATGTATCACTTACTCCTAAAGTGCCACCAAAAGCAACTGATTTAGTAAATCCTTGCCAACCTTTCTGAGTTACACCATAAGGAATTAATTGAATTAAACCTGATGATATTGCTCTTTTATTATTTAATTCAACTGACCCTGAGTAGTTTGTAGGTATTCCTAATTCTGCTCTTTGTGCTGCTTTATCTAACTCATAACCTACTAAAAATTGACCAACAAAATAAATAGGCCAAGTCTTAGGAGTTACTAAAAATGGAGCAAAAATATAATCAAAAGCAATACCACCGCCTATATTAATACCAAGACTTTTACCTACTTTTTTAAGTTCGTTATCTTCAAGTTCAAGAATATTAATTTTAAATCCTTTGTCTTCATAATATTGTATGACTCTATCTAAATCAGTTTGAAATTTATCACTATTAATTATATCTACAGGAATACTATTGTTTAGAAATTCACCACCACTATAACCTGTATATTCTTTAAATATTTTAAAAAATTCTTTTCTATCGTTTGGCCTTGTAATTGGTTTGTTACTAAAACCTGAATCAGTAAATTGATCACCTTTCATAAACTGATAAAAACTAAGATGTTTTATCTGTGCAGGTGTTATTGATATACCTATGTCATCACCTTCTTCTAATACCAAATCATTATAAATATTTGCAGGATAATCAAAATTTGCAGTTGCAAAATCAAATGGTTCTCCCTCCATAAAAGTTGAATTTACAAAATCACTAAAATCATATTTAGTATCAAAATTAAGAAGACTTTGATCGCTTGTATCTTTTAAAAAGTTTGTAAAGGTTGGATCTGAATATTGATTTAAAAGGCTATTTTTTTCTTCGTGTTCAATAACAGTATTACTTAATATTTCTTCTTTATTAATTAGTTCGTCTGTAGCTAAATTAGTTGTATCGACATTCGTTGTATTGACAATTTTTTGATTGTCTTCTGGATTGTTTTCTAGATTTATATTTAAGTTAGAGTCTGTCATTGTTTATTTTTTTGTTGGAGTTTCTTTCCATAAAATATCAAATATTCTATTAAAAGTCTCTTGAGTTTCTTTGATTGGTTTATTTGATGTAATCTGTTCTCTTGTAAATCCTACAAGACCCTCATACATTGGTACAAGTTTATTATTTTTATCAAGTTCTTGTCTCATTAATTCTTCAATTATATCAGAACTAAAAGCTTCTTTTGAATCATTCAATCTTGCTCTTGCGACTCTAGCAAATATACTTTGTACTACACCTGCTATATCGTTAAGGTCAGATAAATCAGCTTCTGTTAATACCATATTTACTATTGCATTTTTAATTTCAATAGATTCTTTATCATTACTATAAAAAATATCTGCATATATTTTTTTAAGTTCTTGCTGTATATTCTCACTAGAAGTATTTGCATAAGCATGACCACTATTTAATGTTGTTAAATAATCATCTCTGTCTTCTAAATCTGTTTTCCTATCGCCACTACCGTATTCTGCTGCACCATTAAATTGATTCCATAATTCTGTTTTAGTTTCTATTGTTGATGTAATTTGACCTGATGATTCTTGTATTTCAATTTTAGGTATTTTAATTTTTTGTCCTATTTGTATATTGTCTTGTTTTTCTTTTGTATCAAAATTATTATAGTTAATTATATCTTGCATAGTTACACCTTTATATTTATCAGCTATAGAGCTTATAGTATCTCCACTAACAACTGTATAAGTATCTAACAATGGTATGTTTTGTATTCCGTTACTTGTATCTGCCATAGCAATCAATGTGCCATTAGTCGAACTAGGTGCTTCATTTAATAAAAAATTTCTTAAGTTTTTATTTTTTTCTATTGTTTCTTTATTTTTAATATATTGGTCTTTTTCTTCTATATTCTGTTTGTTTAAATTTTCATTAGTTTCTTCTTTAACTTCTGTATTTTGTTTGTTTAGAGTTTCATTAGTTTCTTCTTTAACTTCTACATTTTGTTTGTTTAAATTTTGATTATTTTCTTTTATAAAAGGTTGTTCAATTTCAATACTAAAATTATTTAAATCATCATAAAAATCATATCCACCTTCTTCTGCTGATTTATTGTTAAGTATTTTTCTAATTTCTCCTCTATACCAATCTTTAATTTCTGGTGTAACACCACCTGCTTCATTTACTCTTTTTCTTAGTTCTTGGTTTAAATCTATTTCCTTGTCAACATATTCATCTTTGGTAGTAAAACTAAAACCCATTGGACCACTTTTTTGTCCAAGTTTCTTGGCAGCTATATCTTGTAAAACTTTTACTTCTGGGAAGCGTTCTTTAAAACTTTTACCTTTTGATTTATTAATATGTTCTTTCAAATTTTTATAAGTTGTTCTATCTGCATCTGATGCAGCAGGTCCAAGTGCAAGCATAAATTCTTGTGCTTTTTTCAATGCGTCTGTTTGATTAAGACTACCTCCATCAAAATCTTCTCGTATATCAAAAAAATAATTATCAACATTTATATTTTTTAAATCATATTGTTGATATGTAAATTCAATATTATCTGGAAATTCAACTACTAAATCTTCTAATGTTTGTCCTATAACCTTATAATCATCTAAAGTCATATTTGAATTTGTAAAATCAATACTATTTAAAGTGTTTAAAATTTTTCTTTCAGCAAAAGCTTGGTCAAATTTTTGTTGGTTTTTAATAACTTGTTCTTTCTTTTCAAATATATTTTTTAACATTGTGTCAACTTTATTTTCTCCATCTTTTACATAAAAAGTGCTTAAAGGTTGTTGAGCAGGTCCAACTTTCAAAGCACCTATCCATTCAACATAATCTTCTATTTCTTCATAAGCTAATTCCATATCTAAATTATTATCTTCATAGTATTCAAAAATTTTAAGCATATTATTTTCCATGTAAGTTAACATTTTTGCAGGTGATACAAGACTAGATAATCCTCTACTCACATAATCATCTATACTATTTTGCAAACTATTCAAAGAATAGTTATACCCATCTGTAAAGCCATCATTATCAATAATATTTAATTCTATTTGTTTATTTATATTTTCTATTTGAAACCAAGAATTAAGTATTGCAGGTTCTAATAATACTGCTGCTTGCTCTAATTTTGCTTCAGCTAAATCGTTTTGATGTTGACTATAAAATTGTGCTAACGCTGCATTTTGTTTTGGAAAGAAAAATTGATTAAGAATTTCTGGTCTTATTCCTCTTGTATCAGTCAAAGATGTTGCTTCAAAATCTCTAATTGCTTTCTGAAATTCCTTTGAACTTACATCAAATTGAGATAAAGGTATTCCATCAACTGTATAGTCTTTAAAAAAAGCAGTAGTTTTAGCTTCTGACGCATTGCCTAAATTAATTGCTAATTGTTTTTCTATTCCATATTGAGTGTAAACATTACCACCAAGAAAATTTCTAGCAAATAATTTACCTTCTTTTTCTTCTAACTGTTTTTTAATTTCTTTAAGCTTAACAGGGTCAGCATTTAATAATTGATTTTGACCTTCTAATATTCCTTCTTGTTTTGCTTTTTGTATTTCAAAGTTAACAAATTTTTGTAGTGTAGGATTGATGTCTGATAAAGTCTCAGCTAAACCCATCAAGCTAGTTTTAGGTAAAACAGTTACAGGGTTAACAAAAGTATTTACAGGACTTCTAAAGCTTTCCCCTGCTGTACTTTGAAAATTTGTAGTGCCTACTTGTAAGACCATAATTAAGGACGTGCGTTAAGGTACATACCAACACCTTGAGTACCGATATTTAATAATGTCTGACCTAGACTTGGTATTGCATTGTAAGCTTCATTAATATTACTTTCTAGTTGGTTTCTTCTGGTTTCAAATTGTGATTCTGTTTGTTGAATATTAAATAAATATTGTCTTTGCATTGATGCTAAACTTTGATTTATTTTTTCTCTATAGTTTGCAGCTTGCCTATCTTGATCCATCAATAATAATCCTACTGTAGTACCTGCTTGTTCTGATGCTACTATAGCTCGACTAGCTTGCAAAGCATCAATGGTTTTTGCAAACTTATCTTGTGCTGCAAATTTTTCTTCTTCTGATTTTCTTTCAGCAAGAGCTAGTTGTTGTTGTCTTTTATCATCTTCTGCTGATTGGTTAGCTAACAATGCTTGATTATATACTTGATCTGCTCTTTGCTGTGCAGCAGCCCTACCAATAAAAGCATTGGCAGCAGTAAGACCCAAGCCTATATTAAATGCTGTTGCAGCTTTCGCACTTAATCCTAATGCAGCACCAACACACATCTAGGCAATCCTCAGAAATTCGTAGAAAGGTTTTTTTTGATAACCATAACTCTCATGTAGTTTTACAAATGTAAACCCAAGAGCTTTTAACCATTTTATAGCAGAAGTGTTTTCTGCATATACATAATTATAAAGTATTTTATAAGACTCAAGTAGATTATCAACCCATTTTCTGCCTTGTCTTATTAATTGTATTCTATATTTTTTATTATCAAACAAATCATCTGTAGCAACGCACCATATACAACCATCTTTCTGTACTCCACATAATCCTATAGGCTGCCCATCATCATCAGCAATAGTCATATTAGTCTTACTACCTAAGAAGGTATAGCTAAGAGCATCTTCTGGACTTAAGCCTGTTTGGTACAAAGCTTCAATCTTGTCCATGACTCTCATGTTATCTACTACATATTTAAAATCTTTGAGGTTTGATTTTCTTAAATATCCCACTATATTCTTCTACTCCTTATATGGAATACTCCTTCAAATTCTGCACTAGCTAAACGTGTAGGTAGGAATGTATCATTCTTCACATCTATATCTACCCTGTCAGACTTACTCATTATCGGTACTTTAAACGTACCTGTATCTAGATTTATTTGTCCAATAGAAGCAGAAGCAGAGCCAAGCAAACGACCAGTAAATTTATGAATCGAAGTATCTCTATTTTCAGGTGTTACTTCTACTTTAAAAAATCCAGCATCTTCATACTTAATGTAGAAATGATGTATTTGTAATCTACCACCTACATACTCAGGTGAACCTGCACCTTGTTCTGTTAGTCTTTGTTTACTAAATCTATAGTGCATTTCAAAAGGTTCTCCAATAATAAATTTACTATTTCTATAATCTCCTGTAGCTGTGATAGTAGAAGTAGAACCATTTGTAAGATTTGTAGTCGAAAGTACTTGTCCTGATGTAAGAGTTTTTGTATTACCTTGAGCATCTACAAATGTGCTTGTTTCTCCACTACCTAAATATCTACCAACAATATTCATATTTGCTCTAAGTCTATATGGAACTGTAAAAGTAGATAGACCAGTACCAGAGCTATAAGATACTGATACTCCTGTAGTTGCTTCAGTTACCTTATGGTCAAGATGATATTCAAAACTAGCATTAGCTTCTCTAAACTCAGTTTCAAATGGTATCTTTTCTAGCGTTACTTTATTAGCTTCTTCTATAACAACAAATAAATCTGTACCAATAAAATCTACATTTAAGATAGACCTGTTTGTATTGATGCTGTAAGTAAACCAAGAACTTAAAGCTTTCTGTCCATCTCCTCCATACAACCATCTATATACATATAACTTATTAGGATTATCTGAACCTAAGACTACAAGAATATCTTGGTTAGTAGATACAGCCATCTTAAATACATTACTTGGTATGAGTCTTGGTACATGAATAGTGACGTTTGCTGCATCTCTTATCTGTGATTCTCCTTGTAAAATATATTCTCTTATACCTGCGAAAGAACCTTTTTGAGTTAAGAAATAAATAGAAGAACCAGAACCTACAGGCTGTGCTGCTGCACTACTTTCAAATTCAGTTACGACTATCACGTTAGCTGTTTTAGGAGTAAGGTTATCTGCTGAACTGGTCAATACAAACTGCGTCTGTTCAGAAAACAAGATAAGTTTTTCTCCCATAGTTACTGCACTTTTTAAAATCGCAACTTTTGTATGAGAAGCAGCTACATCTATCGGTTCATTATCTAAAACAGATACGACTGTCTCAGGAAAAAAGTTAAAAAACTCTGACACTCTTGAAAGTATTACATTATCCCCTGCAAGAAACCCAAGTCTGTTTCTAAAGAAGAATACATTATTAATTTTATTACCAATAAACGAAGGGTCGGGTGCAGATATAACATCACCAACAGTTCTCTCTCCCCACTTAGGTAACGTATAGTCAACACTAGATATGGTGTAAGTATCTCCATCTACTCTTGCAAATCTAAAGTTACCATCTGCCTGACGTATAAGAACGTGTGGCATTGTTGCATAATCAAACTTAAAAGTTATACCTGCTTCTACAGTCTCTTCCCATTGCCCTTCTTCAAAAGCACCACCGTTGTTAGTAACAAACTTAACGTAGTAATTATCAAAGTTTGTATCTTCATCTCCTTTTATTTCTACTACATAACCATTAGGAGAAACAGTAGGCAGATCAGTAAACCTTTGTACTGAATCTTTTATTATTGTCATCTTTGTATCGCCTTGTGTATCACTACCATCTATAGAAAAATTAGAATTATCATTCTTTCTTACATATAAAACAGGACCATTTCTAGTGATAGTGAAACCAGACAAACCAGAATCAAGACCTGTTTTTAAATCAGCAGCTATTGTATCTGTACTGAGAGTAGAATCGCCAGAGGTGTTATCTGTAACTGTTACACCATCTATTGTTACAGAGTAGGTTGTATCTGCTGTCGCTTGATTTATAAATATAATTGCTTTCGTACCAGTACCACTACTAAGTGTAGAGTCCATAGCTGCTGTGATGCTGGTATTAACTACAAATGTATAATCAGCAATAGTAACTGTCTTCATTACACTTCTAGGTGTTGAAGTATTTAAGTAGGCAGTACCATCAGGTTTGTTTACTGTTTTTTCTGTACCATCAAGCTCATAAACTTTGACATTTCCATTACTAAATACTGCTACATATCTTTCGTTTGCATCTCTATTAATAGTTTGTATGTGAACATTACCAAGAGTAGAAGAAGACAAAGCAGTTACATATTGAAAGCCAGATCGTTTTGTAAGACCAAGAACAGGATTACTGTCAGCATTGTCTTGTATATCAGCATGATCTGGTTGTTTTAACGCATCAGAAGATTGTGATATACCTCTCAATAATGTAGGTATAGCTCTTGATATAACAGCCATAGTTATCTAATCAATGCACTAGAAGGATTGTAAGTATCAAAGATACTGGTAAGAGAAGGATCTCCTCTTAGTAAGTTGTGATCTGCGTTAGCATAATCTGTTTCTGTAAGTATAACTCTTGCTCTTATTTCATCTTGTTGTGTATAAGTTCTTAAACCATCATCACCAACAAGTCTATCTACAAATATTCTTGCAGCTTTGATAGTCATATACCTTCTTGCCTGTTCTGGCATCTCGTCAAACTCTCTAAAATAAACAACAGTACAAATCAAGTCTTCATCAAATTCATACTTATTATTCTGTCTATCATATAGCTTTAGCCCACGTTGGATAGGATCAATAGTCGGGTGTTGATGTATGTTTGCATCTACTCTCAAAACATTAGCAGGTAAACTAATCTGATTAGACCCATCTCTTGTAAGAGTTACATCTATCTCAGTATTAAAAGACCAACCTTCTGATTGAACTTCTTTGTTTACTTCTGTCAAAGTAGTTTGAGCTATTTTTACATCAACAGGTAACGTACCAGTTAAAGAGTTTACTGGTGCTTCTCCTATTGCAGCCAACATAATGTTGATTGATTCAAGTTCAGTTGTTGCAGCTACAGCCATGATTTAATACTTTTTGATTTTAAGTGAGTCTCTCCCACCTTTTTTCTTTTTTTTCTTTTTAGTAATCTTGTAAGCTTTTCCTTCTGGCATGGTAATAAAAAAAGGGTATCTAATAATAAGATACCCTATAAATTGAAATTAAGAAGCAGATAGCTTAATAGTAGCTGCACATTCTGGTCTTAGGATTCCATGACCAAGAGCATACTTAGCAACCATTAATGTACCTTGATACATAATTCCGTAGTCAGAACCAGAGATCTCAGTTGTCATATCCATTA
>VTLG01005122.1_pt1 | contig 20059 bp, 36 predicted proteins | sample 4694571 | NCBI WGS metagenome assembly VTLG01 (sample SAMN12604809, study PRJNA352737) | marine metagenome | biome: ENVO:00000447; feature: ENVO:00000209|ENVO:00000569|ENVO:01000036; material: ENVO:00002151; isolation source: viral sequences binned using virsorter ... | reverse complement strand
CTTTGATTGCATAATGTTCTTGTTCCTTTTCAAGTATTTCAATTCCATACCTGAGTTGACTAGCAATAGCTCCTTGAGGTCTGTAACGATCTCCTACTTCTCCTAAACAATCAGCAATTAGATTTTCTTGATCTTCATCAAAATCTACTGCACCATTGAACCAAGAGAATTGACCTGACAAAGTACTAACTGATCTATGTAATAAACCAATACGATGCAGACAATGTTTAATTTCTCCTTGTTTATATTCTATGACTTTTAAATTGCCATAATGTTGTTCAAGAAGACGTTTACGTTCTTTCTCGATCCATTTTTCTTTTTTAGTTTTAGCCATTGAAAATAATCTCCCTAAAGTTTCTAAGAATTGTTTTAATTTTACGTTTAAATTTATAAAGAATAGATCTCTTTACTTTTGGAGTAATCATGTTCTCACCTCCTCATCTCCCCAATATTTGAAAAGATATTTTCTATAACCCTCTCTAGTTTTATAGATCTGTTTAACTGTTCTATCATCATTACTCATTCCACGCTTCCAAGGTTTTGCATTCATAGAAATATTATCTGCCATAGCATTTAATATCTTTTTCATGTTCCATGATTCATCATCATCCTCAAGACATAAACCTAATGCTTTTAGTTTCTGTCCTAACCTTATATAACTAAGAGGACTATTAGCTGCAAAGTCTCTTAGCTCATGACGTAACTCATGTGGATGCCAATAGGATGCATAGGTAAAAGTCCAAGGTTTACCACTCTTAGTTTTTAAATAAGTCACCTCAGTTAATCCATTTTCTAATAAGTAATAAAGCTGATCCTTATCTTTGCTGATTAGTTTTTTCATTGTGTTACCTCCTGTTTGTGTCCTTTAATAAACACTGGCTGAAACCATCTGAGTTTCTTCTGAAGCTTTCCAGGGCCTTGTAAGATGGTGTGCCAATGTCCTCTTCTCCAATGAGATCTCTTTGGTTTACCTCTGGTTATATCAGATAGATCTGTGTTGATCTTCTTAGAGTATTGAACCCTAGTTGTAAAGTCTGCTCCAAGCCAATGCACGTTAGGTACATTGTTCATCTTTTTACTAGCAAAACCTTTATTAGTTGTAGCTACATACTTTGATGCAGATTTTTCTACACTAATGATGTCAGGCTGTTGAGTCAGCAAACAAAATAAATTAATTACAAAGGTATACATATCAGGTAATGATTCTTTTCTGAAAAGATTCACAACGTCTGACATACCTTGTCCACGCTCTTTAATAAATTCATCAGTTTCTTGACGATTCAAGCTATTATCAGGGTTGAGATACGTAGACATATTTACCGCATAATTATATGCTCCTCTATGATTTTCATCATAAAATTTTTGGGTTTCACATAATTGACAGTGATCATTTTTAGTTAAAGGGATACGAAATGATTGCATGATTGAACCAGTACCTTTATTTATGTAAACGGAAACATCAACACCCTGATCCTTAACCTGTCTTAATTCAATCGAGTGTAACTCTTTAGAAAACCAATTATCTATAGAATTTAATTTAAAATCATTAGAAAAAATAATATTAATTTTAGGTAATACATCTAAATTAAGTGCATTCTTAATAAAATTAAAATCATTAGGTGGTTCTGTATTAAATAATGAATGAGCTAAATCATCAGTAATATAAAAATTAGAAACTTCAAATTCATTCTTCAAATTCATAACGTGATCTGAAAATGTATTTATTGTCCCATCATCTTGCTTAACACTTGGTACAAGTTCATCAAACATTTTATGAAGTTGACAAGTATTAAAATCAAAAACTCTTATTGCTTTTGTAAGAAGACTTTTTTGATAATTAGGATAACCATAAGGAGATATATCCCTATTCCAAACAGATAATGCTTCTTCATCTGAAAATTTAAATTCAAATTTTAAAGGTTCATTAGTTCTTTTAACTAAATAGAAAAATTTATCTTTTGTTGTTTTAATTTTTTTCATTAGTCTATCCTCTTCATTTTTGAATTTATGTTTTTTCTGTACCAAGCATTAAATATTTTATGATCTGATAAAAGAAAGTACTCAGCTTCTTTTATTACCTGTGCTTTGACTATTTCAAATAAATTATTAAGTGCTTCTTCTGCTTCTTCAGTACATTGTTTTGCTTTCTCTTCTGATGGAGCAGTTGCAGCTAAGACCGCACAACATATTGCTCCGTTGTACCAATTTTCTTTAGATAAATCCATTGTAATAATAAAAGTAAAGTGAATAATAGGAAGGGATTTGAAAAACTCCAAACCCCCTGGAATGACTAGCCTTTGAAGACTACACTGTAATCTACTTTAATTAGATCAGCTTTCTTCTCTCTAACAGCTTTCTCTTCAGCTGCTTTTAAATCAGCTTGAAGATTCGAGATCCTTGTTCTCTTCTCTTCTAATTTTTCAGAATACTTATACTTATTTCTAATTTGTAGAAACACTTTCATATTCTTATTATTAGTGTGAGTGATCATTGGTCGTGAATCATCCTCATTATCCAAAAAAGAAATTAGATCGTCTTTAAAACTATCTTTAATGTTTTCTATCTTTTCTTTAGTGTCTTTCATCATTGCAACTAGGTTAGATAGTTGATCTAATCTGTCATTGATTGAGACTAATGGATCGGAGATAACTGATTTCTTAGAACCTGTTACGACTACCTGTTGAGGTTTATCAAACAGTTGACGCTTTGTGGTTTTCTTGTCAGTTTTTTTGCGATTGCTAGTGGTCATCGGTTTAAATGAATTGGTGTGCAATTGATGAGTTTAAAGTCATCTCAGGACTATAAATTAATTACCAGATAAAGCTAGAGTTTGTTGAGATCCTTTTGTCTGTTTGTTTAGACCAATTGACTCTGCTTTTTCTCTGCCGTCTGCATATCCTACACCACAAGTGCGGTTACGTCTAGTGCTTCTTCTGTTTGGATAATTTTCGTCAAGAAATGCTAACGATGCTTTATTTTCTATAGCGTTTTTATCAGCTACAACTAGTGCTGGTTGATTTAATTCTGGTCTTCCATCCTCTTGTTGTTGTCTCTTCATCTCCATTAAACGATTTGAAATTCTAGTAGCAAATCCTTTCTTCCAATTAGTTTTATAAGTAGTTGATCTTGTACCATTAACTCCAGACTTCTTAGCTTCTGTAGCTAACTTGTTCATAACTTCAATTAGATATTCAAGATACAATTCAATCTGGATTTTATTTCCTCGTGAAGCAATTATTTTTAAAACTTTTCTTGGAGAATCAGGAGCTAAATAATATGGTAAACCTTCATGCTCATAAGTAATGATAGTTCTTCCATTAAAGTATCTAGCTACGGCATAAATTAAAGTTTGTTCTGGAACATTAGCTTTAACATATGATTTACCAGATGCAAATTCAATTACCTCATCCCTGTTGGGATCATAGTCCTGACAATCTGAAGAGGATACATTGTACTTAGCACATAGTTTCTCTACGAATGCTGCAGCATTAGCAGCTTCCCCTGCATTGTTAGATGTTTGAAGACGTAATAGTTTTGCAATTTTGTTTCTAACTTTATCGAAAGAAACTTTGCCTGTTTCATTAAATAGTTTCATAGTTCAACTCCATTGTCTTTTAAAATTTTTAAAACAGTTCTAGCATCTTGTGCTAATTTTTTATCCTTAGAATTTCCCTGAATTATTAATTTATAAATAACTTCAGGATTTTTTTTAGTCTCTTTAACAAGAGCAGGAATTAATTGTTTAAAAATAGAATTGCACAATGCTCTTCCATCTTCTTTATCTCCACGCTCGAAAGCTTGTTTAGCTTCCTGTTCCATAACGTGGAGGAGGTTCATGTTGATGTCTTGGTAGTTGTCAGACATTTAGTTTAGTAAAGTGAATTGTTTAATTTTGGGGGTTTACGACTATACCCACAGTGTCTTTCAGGCAGCTTACAGGCCATCCTGAGAGGGCAAAATGTTTGGATTAGTGTGATTTTGATCCCAATCCTCTGTATTGATAGTAAGAAAGACTTTTACTAAATAACCAAACTCACCATCATCCATCTTTACTTTTGATACTGGTTCATCCACAAATACATTTTTAATTGGGCAATTTTTAATCCAGTTATCAAAGAGAACTTTTTGTGAATAATTCATTAGTTTTCCTCCTCGAAAAAACCTTTTTTAATAATCTCTCTACCTTTACTTCTTATGTAATTATTTACAAGATCTTGGTCACTATCCTGTTCATATCCCCACATATAATTCTCCCTTTCATCTTTACAAGTTTCACAATGATTTTGATAATAAATTTGAAAATCAAAAATTAAATCATTATGTATGTAGCAAGTCTCAAGACACATGGTGAGACTTTTTTGAAGACAAGCTTGCAATTCTTTCGAATTTAATTTGACTCTTGGTTCATGATTCATTTGTTTTCCTCAATTGAATAAAATTTGTAGTCATATCTGTCGAAACCATCATTACTAGTTTCAGTACAATTATCTATGTCATCGTTGTAAAGTTTCATAGCTTCTTCTTTACTATCAGCTACAACTTCATATTCGACATAGCCTGTATAAGATTCAGTAATTTTAAAAGTTTTCATTAGTTGTTGACCTCCATTAGTTTTTTCTCTTCTTTAGTTAAACAATCGTAGTGAACTCTGTATGCACCATCAGAGAACTCTGAATGGTTTACATCTCCATAAACGTCATAAGGTGTACAATCCTCATCACAATAGATCTTCTCGTCACAGCGATCACACTCATGCCAATTGCAATCACTACATAACCAACCTTCTCTGTTGCCTATGTACTTGTCCCCATCGTATACATCTCTGTCAGCTGAGATTCGATTAACAAATTTACCAGTACCAAAGACAGTACTTTGTAGACACTCGACACAATAGTCACCTATGTTTCCTGTTACTAGAGGGTCTAGTTTTTTGCATTGAAGTTTAGTCATAAATCCATTTGATAGGGGTTTCTGATTTAAAAATAAAATCTATATGTACATAACAATCTTCTATATCTTCATATTCCATAGTTGTGGTGTCTCTAACATCTTTAGTCGCAAGTTCTTTTAATTGTTCAGAAGAATAATTTCCTTTGTAATAAAAAACATTTTCTTCTTTGTATTCTTCTCTTGCAACAACAACATAATAATTCATTCTTCATCCTCCCTCACATAATCATCTTCAGATATTGTTAGGTGAATACCATCACAGTATTCATCCCAATCTTCAATGGTTTTCTTGGCTACGTTATATAAGAAAGTAACGTAATCTCTTTTAAATTTATTTGTATCAACCTCGAAGTTAATACAAAGTTTTCCTTTAATTTGGCTCATAATAATGTTTGTAAATAAGAGACACCTAAAACAGTTGTAGGATTTTCAAAAAATCTATCCTCTAATACATTTAGAACAGAGTTCTCTATTAGTGGATCGCCTGAAGGACATATAAATTTGTCCTCAGTATCTACCTCAACAAGTAAGGTAACAACAACTTTTTTAATCATTTGCATTGCTCCTCAAATCTTTTACGTGCAAGTTTTGCTGCAGATTCTTCAAATCCATCTCTGAATTTATCTACAAAATCTGTAAATTCTTTTGAATCATTTGGTTGAGAAACAGATAAATAAATTGCAAATTGTGCAATAGATATTTCATCAAAAGCTTCTTCATAAAGTCTTTCAAGAATTTGATCATTAATTGGATGACTCATTTGGATTCCTCCTGTAGTTTTTTGTCAAAGATTTCTATAAATTGGCCTAAATTAATTTGACCAGTATCCCATTTGTTTACAACTTTATAGCCAACGATTTTGACTATCTGTGGGTAGGTGTATTTTTTATGCTTAGCCATTACACCTCCTGTCTAGTGGAGTAGTCTCCACCCTTAACAACCCAAGTGCAGAACTCCTCAGTAAATGAATATAAATAATCTCCTCTATCAAAAACATTCATGTACTTATATTCTTCAACAACTTCAACAATATTCTTTTTAAGTAAGCTACTTAATAGACCTTCAGCTTGCTTAACTTCGATACCAGATTTAATTAAATCTTTAAAATCAAAGTATACATAAGCAGGGTCTAATCCATTACCCCAATTGTGCCATTCATTTTTATCAACACTTGCAACTGTTAGAAACTGTTGCTCTTTTTCTGTCATGTAATAGTTAGACAGTGTCATGGTTTTGTCCTCGTGATGTGTGAGTGATGTAAGTAAGGTTGGTGGCCTTAATAATTAATGTACCACGTTATGTAGTACTTGTCTATAGTCTTTCACAAATCTCTTGATGGAGATCGTGAAGAGGTGTCCGTCCACGTTGTTTTATTTTGTGGAAAGTAACCTCATAGTCCTTTGCCTTTGCAAAATGTTGTATAAGATCATTAATTAATTCAATGTTCTCAGCACCTGCAGTAACATGGAATCTAATCTTCTGGGGTTTGGTGTTTTGATAGTCGTTAGTCATGATTAAAAATTAAATAAATGTGTCTTTAATAGTGTGATTACCTTGTTCTATTTTTACGTGACACCACTCCCTCTGTTCAATTTCTTGACGCTCCTCATCAGATACAGAATCAAAACTATTTTCAATAGTTTCATTCACTCTACGTTCCATTTCTTCATCTATCCAATCTGACATTTCAAACTCAAATTCAAAATATTTAATAGTTGGATTTTTATCAACCCATGCTGAACAAGTGTCGTGGTAATAAGTGACTTTGTAATTTACCATTGTGAATCCTCCTCAACTTTGTTGAATAAAGTTTCAATCCATTCGAATTGATTTTTGTTAGCGTAGCCCTCATTGTCTAGCCCCTCTAATAGACTTGAGTCGTATTCATCTATATCAAATTCGTGATACAAGTAACCACTCTTAGATTGGCTCTGAGAGTCTCCATAGTCACGCCACTTGATATCGCATGACCAAATTAGGATAGGCATTTTGCCTTTTGTTATCTCATCATCAATAATTTTCTTAGTAGTATGGCTATTTAAAATCCATACTTCATCAAAATATTTAGAGGATAATTTTTCTTGAATTAATTGATTTTTATCAGGCATTTACTCACCCCTCACTTCAAATAGTTCATAAGTAATCATGTCATGTAAATCTACGTCAATGTCTTCTTTGAGGAGACTTCTTAGCTTACTGCTAGACGCATTGCGTATTTGTTCTGGTGTTAAGTTAATCATGTCCATAAATAATAAAGGTTAGATAGTACCTAGAGGATGAAACAAGCACCCCCTAGGCGGTTACAGTAGCTAGTCAGTAGATTTTTCTACGAACTCTGGATAGCGTTTTGATAGTCGGCCTTCAATAGTTTTGTAATCCATATTGAAGTCTTGAATCATTTTTAATCTTTCATCCTGATGTTTAGATTTTAAAGATTTTTCGTTTCTGATTCTTCTTTGTAAATCCCTGATTTGATCTTTGTAGTTATCTATTTTCCATTCACAGTTTTTAATGAATGAGTCTTTATTTTCTAGTGTTTTAAAATATCCTTGAGAGTCATAACCCCATTTGTCATAGTTGTCATCCTCTAAGGCTCTCTCTAGGTCATGATGATCGCAGTTTAAATCATCACTCCATAGATCGGATTCTTCTCCACCTAGTTCAAACATCCTAGAGTGAAATTTATCTAGAATTTTGAAAGACTTCTCAGCCCATTTGTAATAGTGTCCAGCTTTCATGATTGTTTCTAATATGTAAGGAACAGTTGATAGAGGGTTTCTAAAGCCCCCCAAGGATACAACATAGGTAGATGCATCCTAGTGGGGATTGTAGAGTCTTTTAAAAAGTTTTAGATAATAGTTCCTTTGATTTCATAATCGAAATCATTTATATCTATATCGAAATTTCTAACAATTGCTTCTAGAATAATTTCATTAATAGTGGTTTTCTCATCTTCAAATAAAAGATCGTAAACCTCGAAAGATTTTGAATTTTGAATAGACATTGTTTTCTAATATAAAAGAATAGTTTGAAGTTGAAAGTACTTAGATAAGTCTTTCATACAGCCCCCAGAGGGGCTATAAGCAAGAATTAATCTAGGCTATACAGAATGCCCTACGCATTGTTTCTGTCTGGTTAGGGGTTCTTTTAACCCTTAATCCGACTACGTGGGTAGTCTGGTTAGAGTCCCCTATCCTCCAATCTGTCAAATCCCCGTCTATAACTGGTAACTTGATACCCTTAACAGTAATAAATTTGGGCATAGGTGCATTTCTTTTAATGTTTAATACGCCGGCATAATTTAAACCATTCTCAATTGCAGTAGATAGAGTATCAAAGAGACTACCGGCACTAAGGGTTAGATGATATCCAAGACGCCTTGCAAGCTCAAAATTATGGTCTATATGTTTCGAATAGTCATAGAAACTGAAAGTCTTTGACACTGGCATATTTTTTACATAATCGTATGCTGAATTGAATAATTCAAATATGTTGTTGTAAGTGCCAGCAGTGACCGATATACCATATTTTTCTAATAGGTGGCTAGAATCATAACCAGTGATAGATACTTTTATAGTCATCCATCTATGATCACTAACCCCATTTAGACGGGCTGAAACATTATCAAAATTTCTATTATTAGAATAAAATCTAAATAATTCTATTACTAAATTCCTTAGAAATAAATCTTTATTAGTTCTTAATGCTAAGTCTCTACGACTACGACAAGCTAACTTGCCCTTAAGGTAGGCAGGGTTACCGGCAGTGTTAAGGCACATACTGAAGCATGAACCGGCACTACTACAGGCCATTTTACTAGGCTTTAAATAAAGAACTGCAGTAGGTGCTTTGCTGACTTTCTCATTCTTTAAAATTTTGGGTGAAGTCAGAGTTAGCGTATTAGTTGAATTAAGGTTAAATTCTTTGCGAAATTTTCTTAAATCTGGGGATAATAATTTTAAGTTTGACATAATCTTTTAAATGAATTTGTTTATGAAAAAAGATAGTTGTTGAGACTATCAGAAAACCTTATCATATAAGGCTTTAAGATAGCTTCAAAAGTAACCGAATTTAATATAATCCGATTACATTTAAAAGTGTTGTTGCTAGGTCATCCCAGTAAGTATCGGAATTTAAACCTAATTTTTCGATATCATCATTCCAGAAAGGTAGATTTTGAACTGGTAACCCTCGGAACCATTCAGAAATAGAATAATCTGACCCGTTCTTTGTTTCTATACAATATTTCATGTATAACCATTCAAATTTGTCTACATAATCAAAACTTTTATAGTCTTGAATTTTTAATAATCCTGAGAAATCATTGTCTTGAATTTCAGAATCTATACAATTTAATAAAAGTGTCTCAATTGTTTTTGACATTGTTAAAACCTCTAAATGAATTTAGTTATGAAAGAGTTTTTTAAACTCATGAATTAAGTATAACAGCTTGCATAAATAAGTGTTGGCAGAATTAATAAGGTTAACAATTTGAAACAATCCACAGCTTTTTCCCCAGTCGTAACATATGGCGAAGTGTTAAGCGAGCCTTTACAATTTGTTGTAAAAAGGGATAAAAATAGGGTAAATTGTTACATTTCCCTGGATTTTCGTTACATTTTGTTGTAATTCGTCCTAAAACGTGGGGAATCTCTCAGTCTGCAGTACTGTCTTTGAGACAGTTCTACAAAAAACTTCATAATTTGTATAATTTGATACGTTTGTTACAATCGGTCTTAATATTGTCTTAATATTCTCAATAATTATGTAATATTTCTCCAAAATTATTACAATTTTCTGTCATTATTCTTAATAAACTGTAACAATTGCCTATATATGTTTCTTTTTTTGCTCATATGTAAACATTTGCTACGGGCGGGCCTGATACCTCCAATTTTTTTTTCCCAAAAATGAGGGTTTTTAAGGCGTTTTAGGGGGAGAATGTATAGAACTTAAAATTAGGTCAATAGATCTATCAATTATTCAAAATGCCTGTATCTCCACAGGATTTCGCTTTATATTCAAGGATGACTGGGGCTCCAGTGCCTATGGACGCTAGGACTCGTATGCAAATGGCTCCTGATGTATATAAATTCACGAAAGACTTCGCTAAAAAACCAAATATTTTAGAAGCAACTGGAAATTTAGTAAAAACTATAGGAAAAACGGTTGGAACAGGTATTGCAGCAGCTGCAGCAGCTCCAGCTTTTGTAGAAAGTCCTGAAACTACTGCTGAAAAGCATGATCAAACAGATGTACCTACTCAAACTGCAGGTCATCTTGTTGCAGAATCAACCAAACGTGGTGCAGAATTAGCAGATAGTGATAATGTTGCTGAAAGGTTGTCTGAATCTCAGACAATGGGTCCAGCTTTTGATGAAATGATAGGTGAGGCTGCTACTGGTGATAAGGTCGAGAGTTTTTTAGGTCAATTTAAAGGTGAAGATAGTCCAGGTATGGATAGAGCTCTCATGGGATTATTAGATGCAAACAGAGGACAAGAGGAACTTGTAGGACAAGGTTTAACTGGACCTGCAACAACAATACTTAGTGGACTAAGTCGTTTTGAACATCCAGACATAAAAGCAGATGGTGGTGAACATGATGATGACTTAGTAGGGGCAGGAAATTTTAAAACAGAGACTCCAATGACTCCAGAAACTGCAGCAACACCATCGGTTTCTGATAGGAAAGATGACTTCATGGCTAAATTAGTTGAAGGTGCATATTCAGTTCCGATGCAGGGACAGTTTCATGGTAAATCACTAGGTTTAACAGTGATCCCAGCAACTAATGGTGAGGCACAAAGGGGTTTTGTCATAGCCAATAAACCTATCGATAAATCACCAACAACAGCTACTACATACGGCTTTGGAGTATCACCAAAAAGTGAGGATTATTTAAAAGATTATCCAATAACGGAACAAAATTTTGATGCAATGATGGAAAGAGGATTGTCTGAATCAAAATCCAAAGGGAAAAGAAAAGCAGGTCAAATATTTGGATATCTTTCTGTTCCTAAAAGAGTTGTGACAGGAACAGCACAACTTGGAGGATTTGGACAAATTGATCCAAATTTTGAACTACCAAGTATGCAGATTTAATCACCTTTGCTAAATTTAAAGTAATAAATCAAAATTATGACTAAGTTTTTACTTCCAATCGCTATCAACGTAATAAACAAAGCCGTTGATAAAATTCCAGAAGATTTAGATGATCTTTTGAAGAAATTTGTAATTTCACTCCTAAAAAAGGCTGCAGCTAAAACTGGTAACAAAGTAGATGATTTACTTGTTGCACAATTAGAGAAAGCATTATTTGATTCCTAATCTATGGTTGTTGTTACTAACCTAAACAGAAGATTAAAGTCACCAGCTGACAAAGCTGTTCAGGAAGGTAAACCTATTGCGAAATTTATTACTGGACCAACAAGATCAGTACAGGACTTTCAAGCACCTGATCCATTTTTAGGTAAGTTTAAAACAAACCCTAGAAGTGATAGTTTTTATCAGATGTTTGCAGATCCTGAAATATCTCAAGCTGATATTGATAATAAAGTTGGTTTCTACGGTAATACTTTTGAAGGAGAGAATAATTTTAGGGCTCAAGAATTTTTAAACAAATATCATGCAAATCTAGGGGGATCTAATACTGCTGAAGGTAAAGGACTGGTTGAGCCTGATAGAATAGTAAGACCAGAGAATTTAGCTCAGTTGTCTTCCCAACCAGCAGCTTCTTCAAGTGGATTTGCAGATCCTAATGTAACTGGTAAATTCCCAAGTAATTCAGTGGCGGTGTAATGTCAACTCCAGGACCAGTAGTAAAAGGTATTTTAAGAATGGCAGGAACTGCCATGAATGATTTCTTACCAAAACTTTTAAATGTTGGAGGTAAAGTTGGGCAAAAAGCTGCAACAGGTGCTTTAGATGCTGGTAAAAGAACATTTGCTCCCGGTTTAGTTGGTAAAGCTGCAGCTGAAACTCCAGAACTTTTAAGAAGTGGTTCAAGATCAACTATTCCAGTTGCTGGTAAATTACTTGGACAAGCTGGAGCATTGGGAGGAGCAGTTCTTCTAGGCAGTATGTTAGATCAGCAAACAGAAAATACTCAATCTTCTCAAGGTGGTATGGATGATTTTCTACAAAGTCAAGCATTACAGAATCAAAAGTTTATGCATGAAATGATGCTTATACAAAATAGAGCTGAGTCAAGAACACCAGGATCTCAGTATGGTGGAATGTTAAAAAATATAGCTGATTATGAAAAGACACTTACTGATGCTGGAGAGATTACAAATAGAGAAGTACTCGGTGTAGCTAGAAGTATTTATGGAACAGGTTTCCGTGCATAGTGATTTTATAATTTTAAAAAAGGTATAAGATTATGACAAGGGGAACTAGGGGATCAGCATTTGATAAAAAGGGTTTTGATCCTACTGGGATGTATGACTATAAGCCTGGTAATTTTAATTATTCTGGTTTTGATGCTGGACAAAGTTTAGTCGGAAGTAGATATGATGATTTTGGTGGATATCAAGATGTATTTAGTCCAAAAAAGAAAGAAACTGACAGTTTTCTAAAAAATTTTATAGGTAAAGGTTTAGAGAAACCTGATGAAGATAGTACAGCAAGCAAAATTGCAGAAGGAATATATAAATCATATAGACCAAAAGAAAAAAGTTCTCAAGATAAGATTAATGACATGCTGGCTGCAAGAATAGGATTAGGAAATCAAGGTGGAGGTTTTGGAGGAGTTTCAGATGTAGCTCAAGGGCTTACTCTTTCAGGACAAGGTGGTGGTTTAAGAGAACCAATTATAATAGCAGGTAAAGAAGGTAGTGGTGGAATTGGAGGAGGTATCCAAGGAGCTGCTGGAGGATATTTATCTGGAGGACCTGTTGGTGCAGTAATCGGTGGTATAGGTGGACTTTTCTGTGATGTAAGAGTAAAAGAAGATATTGCTCCACTTTGTAAGTCAGAAGTAAATGATTTATTATCAGAGTGTGCGTTCTTTGTAAAAGATTTAAATGAGTGCTCTTGAAAAGCTAAAACAACTTGAACCTATTCAATTTAGGTATAAAAAGGAGTTTGATCCAGATCAGAAGTTAAGAGCTGGGTTTTCTGCACAACAAGTACAAAAGATTATTCCAGAAGCTGTTGTAGAAGAAAATGGTATTTTAATGCTAGATATGGATGTTTTACAGAAATATATGCGTGAAGCAAAAAGAGAGTTAAGAGCAAAGAATACTTAATTTAGAATATTGCTAACAAGTATTTTATAGAAAAGTAAAATGGCACCAGTTGTAATACCTTTGGCAGGAAAACTTTTACCTTACTTATTGAAAGCTGGTAGTGCAGCAAAATTACCAGCATTTTTAAGAACTGTTGGAGCTGTTGGAGGAGCTACTCCTTCTTTATTGAGAGGTGACCTCGGAGGAGCATTGTTGGGTGGTGGATTAGGAGCATTAGGAACAGCAGGTTTTGGACAGGGATTAACAGGAGCTGGAAAAGCTTTAGGAGAAAGAGGAGTAAAAGCATTAGGTAAAACTGCGGTTGAAGGACTAACCAAAAGTCAGCTGCGATCTGGTGTACAAGCATTAGGTCAAGCAGCGGTTCCTTTAGCTGGAGGTTTAGCTTTAGGAAGATTAGCTGGAGGAGGTGGAAGTCAAATAGCTCGTGGTGCAGCAGGATTAGCAGGATATGGTTTAACTGGTGGTGAAGGAATGGGTGGATCTGGATTACCTCCAGGAATGGGTCCATACGGAATGATAGGTCCAACAGGAACTCCTCTAGATGTTTTAAATCCTCTAGGATTAGATGCAGGCAGAAGAACTAGAACTGTTAAAGATGCTGAAGCATTAAGAGATGCTCAAAACATTGTTCTTCCAACAGTACGTAAGTTCTCTGAGCAAGCTAAGAAAGATGACTTCACAAGAAGTTTGGCTGCTGAGGGTATCAAGTCAAATATTCTAACTAATAGAGAATTAACATTAGGATTAGCACAAGCTGCTAGACAATTAGGCACAACAGCTGCACAGCAAGCTGGTGAAGCTTTAACTAAACAGTATAACTACTAAAATGAATGATTTACTAGATTTTGTTGGCATTGATCTAGGACTTGGTAAAAGAAACGTCGATTTAAAAAAAGAACTAGAAAAAGCCAATAAAAACAAAATAAGTGAGAGAATACCTCAAACAGTTTCTGAACTTGCAGGACTTGAGGATATAACTCAGGAAGGTGCATTAGCCCAAGTAGGAGGAGGTATTGGATTAACACCAGTATTACCTGCTGGCATGAATGCAGAGATTGATCCTAAAACTGGTAGATTAGTAGGTAAAGATAGACCAACAGCTATAATACCAAGTGTTGCAGCAAAAGTTACTGATTTCTTAACAGGTGGTTTAACAGATTTTGATAGAGAGGGTGGTGGTCTTTTTGGAAGAGCAGTAGAAAATCAAAAAACTGGACTTGGAGGTAAACCAACAGATTTTTATTTAAGTAAAGCACAAAAAGAGGATTATAAAGACAGGATAAGTCCTACTAGTTCTGGTTCATTACCTAGTCCAGATGAACAATTAGATTTTATTGAAAAGAACTATGATCGTATAAATAAATTAAACAGAGGTCTAAGCCGAAGAGCTGCTTTTGACGAAGCTGCTAATTATGCTATTACTGAGCCAATCAGACAAAAGTTTTTAAGAGATGCAGTTACTTTTAAACAAAAACAATTATTAGAAGCAGAAAAGATTAAACAGGGAATGCCTAATGCAATACAAAATCGTTTGTTAGCTGCTGACGCTGGTTTTGCTACACAAGCCGGTGCTGTTGCAGGTCAACAGGATGCTGCTACTAGATTTGCTGGTCTTGGAATGCAACGTGCATTTGGACAACCATCATTTAGAGTTAGTTGATTTAAAATTTAAATAACAGTTTTATAAAAGAATGGGAAGAAAGTCAAGTCCATCACCAAATATTGTTAAAGCACCACCTGCTAAGACTCCTACTCTTACTCAGGTTCCTTCGCAGTCTTTAGCTACACAGACTGCTTTAAATGAGGCATCTAATAGACAGCAAAGATTAAATATGGAGAAAGGAGCAGAATTAGATAGAGTTAATGCAGAGTTCTTTGCAGGTCAAGATATTAGAAGAACACAAGCAACCGCAGCAGAAAATAGATTATCAACAAGAGTAGCTGGAGAAGAAAGCAGAGCAAATATAAGACTTCAAGGACAAGAAGATCGTGCTGCAACCGCAACAACAGGTCTTGAGTATAGAAGAGGACTAGAAACAGCTGGATCACAAGATAGAGCATTAACACGTACAACAGGACAAGAAACAAGAAGAACTAGAGCAGAAGAAGGTAGACAAACAAGAGCTACGCAAGGTCAACTCTTAGCTGGTCAGGAAAGGCAAATAGGCCAAAGAGGACAACAGGAAAGAGCAGCAATTAGAGAAACTGGAAGAGAAACTAGAGGATTAGAAAGAACAAGAGGAGCTCAAGAGCGTTTAAGTGAAATGAGAAGGGGATTAGAATCACGAGCTGGTATTAGAACAACAGGACTACAGGAAAGATTAGGAACAGCAGAAAGAGGCAGACAAGAAAGAGCTGGAGTAAGGACAAGAGGTACAGAGGAAAGAGCTACTCAACTACAAGGATTGAGAGTTGGTGGTCAAGAACAACGTCGCACAAGAACTCAGGAGCAACGTGTTGGAGGACAAGAAGATCGTGCAAGAATAAGAACAACAGGACAAGAACAACGAACAACAGACTTGCAACAGGAGATGTTCAGACGCTATAAAGAAAATAGAGATTTCGAACAAGCAAGAGGTTCTTATAGGGTATGACAAAATGGGTTCAGTCTTTGAATAATAAAGATCGTGAATCCTTCCTTCAATTCTGCAAAAAGACAGCTTCTCCAGTACAGATATATTTATTTTCTCGATTTTTAGGATTTCAAGGGACGATAGTGGAATGTAATGAATGGTCAGAAAAAGAATTTAAAAAACGAAATTTTCATTTAGTTTTAGAAAGTGAAATAGATAATATGCAAGATGATATTTCTAAACTTAGACAAGCTATTGATATGGGTTTAGTAAAGCAAGATATGGGAGCTGCAAGAATCGCAATGCTTCAAAAAGAATTACGTGGAGCGATAAAACAACTTGATGATAAAAAAGTTCTTATGGATAAACAAGGATTAATTCTTGCTGGTGCAGATAGAGCATTAAGAGAAATGTTGTCTATCTTTAGAGATGACCCAATAGAAGGGCCTTTACAAGAAGCATCAATGGGAGTCTGGACAAAGATACTTCAGGAAGAATCTTAAGAGAAAATACGCTATGCTACGAACATGGCAGGTACAAGTATTTATAGCGTTTACAGACGCACAGCTAGAGCAGCTGCAAAACAACAAGTAGTTAAAAAAACTTCTAATGTAGATGTCGAAAAGGCTAGAAAAAATTTTGCATATTTTTGTGATGTTGTAGGGGGAAAGCCTCCAGCTGAACATCACCTTGAGTGGCATAAGTATCTTTGTACAGATGATGATAGTGTTTGTTTAAAAGGTATAGCTGGTCCAAATATAGATATTCTTGCTCCAAGAGGATCTGCTAAATCTACAGTTCTTGGTTTATATACAGCCTGGGCTATTGGTATACATGCCTTAAATAAAATGCCATTAAAAATTTTATATATTTCTTATACAGTTGATGTTGCTAGACCAAAGAGTGCAGCGATAAAAAGAATTATAGAAGAAAGTAAAATTTATAAAGAAATTTTTCCTATGGTAAAGATTGCTAAAGGAATTAATTCTAATGAGTATTGGAGTATAGATTGGAAATTTGCAGGAATAAAATCTACTGGTGAAGAAGAGTTTAGTGTATGTTGTGCTGGACTAAAAGGTGCTGTTACTTCAAAGAGATCACATCTCTGCATAATTGATGACGCAATAAAAAGTTCTGATGATATTAAGAATAAAGATATAAGACAAGCTATGGAAGATAACTGGAATGCAGTTATTGTTCCTACTATGTTTGAAGGTGCAAGAGCTATTTGTTTAGGAACTAGATTTAGACATGATGATATTCACAACACAACTTTCTTACCTTCTGGAGGATGGAAACAAATAGTTCAATCTGCAATTACTGTTGATGAAGAAGGTGAAGAAACATCTTATTGGCCTGATATGTGGTCACTCGAATACTTAAGTGAAAGAAGAAGAACGGCACCTGTTGCCTTTAGTTTTCAATATCAAAATCAAATTGTACAAACTAGTGAATTATCTCTTTCTCCAGATTTAATTGTTAAAGGAACTATATCAACAGAGTTTGATACTTTAGGAGTTGGAGTTGATTTATCTGCAGGTGTAAGGGAACAAAATGATTACACAGTTTTTGTTATGGGTGGGCGAGTAAAAGATAAAATCCATATTATCGATTGTAAAAGAGTTAGGGTGATGGGTAATTTAGAAAAATTAGAACTTTTGATGGAGATGATGGAAGAGTGGGGAATAATACATAAAGATGGTAAAAATTACTTTCCTACAGGTAGTTCAATAGATGTTTGGTCAGAAGCAGTTGCATATCAAGCATCATTAGAAGCTGACTTCAAAAGAATATGTTTACAGGAGCAAGGTTTATATAATTTAATTTGGCACCCAGTAAAAGGTTTTCGTGGAGATAAAGTTGCAAGATTTAGAGGAATTATGGGACTTTTTGAACAAAGAAAAATAATATTTAATAAATTTAGAAAGATGACTCATCTTACTGATGAGATTGTAAATTTTGGGGTTAGCTCACATGACGATTGTGTAGATGCCTTAGTCTGGCTATGTAATGGGTTAATGACTCGTGGAAAACTTGAGTTAGAGTATTGACCAATTAAACTATTAGTATCAACAAACAATGGCAACAACGTATTACAAAATTGAATTAGAGCAAGATGCTTATGGGTCTGCTGTAATTTGTCTTCCTGATGAACTATGTCACGATATGGCACTTGAACCTAATGAAAGGTTTGAAGTAGAATGTGAGGGAGATGTGATTACGTTAAAACGTGTTCACGCTGGATACACCATTGATCAGTAAACTAAGTTCTTAATCTAATGAGTGAAAGTAATAGCAAATCTGTTCTGGAGGATATGATCAAATCCGTCATTACAAAGGACGGTAAGGGAACTGCAGATACTATGCTAATTAGTTCTCATTTATCCCAGATGAAGATGTTTGGGATTAGACAAGGTGTTGAGTACTATCCAGAGCAAGATAACCTTGGAACTCAAAGATTTGATTTTATACAACAAGTAATTAAGTTTAATCAATTAGATGCAAGACTAGATGCAATATGGGACAGATTTTTAGTTTATGGGAAAGGTTTATTTTATATAAGACCAACAGAAAAATCTTATAGACTTTATTGGTTTAATAAAGATTCTTATAGAACTTATTATTCTCCAGAGGGAGAACTAGAAGAAGTAATTATTATTTATCCTTACAAGGTAAGATCATCTAAAGGTTTTGCTGGAGTTGGTTTAAATACAGATAAAAGATATATGAGATTAAGAATAACTGCGAAAGAAGTAGAAGAATTTCATAGTGAACAAGAAATAACTTTTGATCAAGAAAATATAAATTTTGCCACTTTTGATAAAAAAGTTGTAGAAAACACTATGGAGTTTATTCCATGTGTAGAGGTATTTAATAATCCAGATGCTTTTGGAACTGATGGAGCAGGTGAGTTTGATTTCTTATCTAATCAAATTGTTGCTCATGATGAAATGGTAAAAAATATTAGAGCTAACTTATCATTTTTTGGTAATCCAACTCTTATATCTTCCAGACCAAAACAAGACATTGTAGAAAGCGATGGTGATACAGTTCAAAGACCAAGTATATCTAGTCAATCTGGTTTTGCTTCTGATGTTAATTTATTCAGTTCTACATATAAATCAGATCCTGTAACAAGATCTCCTGCTGGGTATTCAGGAAAACCCGGAAGTGGAATGAGAGTTCCAAGAGTCATTGCTAATTTAGAACCTTCAGATCGTATAGGATTTATAACTCCTAATGCAGTTGGTTCTGATCAAGCTAGATATACAGAACAATTAAGAAGTGAAATAAGATTAGCTCTTGGTGGTATTGATGATTTAAGTATTACTAACGTAACCGCAACTGAAATTAAATCAGCATATGGTCGAGTTAGTGCTACAGCTAAAAAGAAATGTTTACAGATTTATACCTACGGAATTTGTAGATGCTTCGAATTGATGATTTTTCATGAAGAACAGATTTTTAGAAAATCACTTGCATTTGCTGCAGGACTGAAATTACCTGTTCCTCCAGAAGATATTGAAGATCCAAAACAAGTAGAAAAATTCGAAAAACAGAAAGCAAAATACGAACAAAAATTACAGGCTGCAGTCGATGAAGCTTTGGAAACACAAGAGATTCCAGATGGTGTTGTAGGACTTGCACCTGATGGTGATAGAACGGTACTTTGGAGATGGATGGGTCCTGTGTATGAAGATACAGCACAGGATAAATTAAACCAATCTATCTTTACTAGAAACCTTCAAGAATTGGGGGTTGATAGTATAGAAGCACTGAAGTATTTATTTCCTTCTAAAACTGATGACGAGATTGCTGGGATGCTTTCCGGTTATCCATTCAGAATGGTGGGAGAAGTACAGAGGGCGTATTCATCATTTATTGATCTAATAAATCAAGAAATGAGGACCCCACACCCTCAGCAGCCAAACCTACCAATGGCAGCTGATCCACGCTTGGATTTGACTCCATTCTTATATAGAACACTCGAAAATTTACAAAAGGAATTGACCTATGCAGGCAGATACAAGTCCTCAGACCCAATCGGCACCCCAAGTATCCCAGACCCCACAGACCAGCTACGTGGCTCCTCAGACAGCAGCCCAAGCTCCTTCCGTGGCGACTTCCCCACAATGGGTGGCCCCAACAACCCAACAGGTGGCACCAGCACCACAAGTGCAAGCCCAGATGGGGGTACAGGGTTACCAATCAGCCCCTACAGCGTACAGCCCCCAGACACCCCAGGCGACTCCACAAGCGGAGAACCCATACAAGGACGCATTCA
>VTLG01002714.1_pt1 | contig 20060 bp, 36 predicted proteins | sample 4694571 | NCBI WGS metagenome assembly VTLG01 (sample SAMN12604809, study PRJNA352737) | marine metagenome | biome: ENVO:00000447; feature: ENVO:00000209|ENVO:00000569|ENVO:01000036; material: ENVO:00002151; isolation source: viral sequences binned using virsorter ... | reverse complement strand
AGGGACCTAAACCCAATCCGATCATTCCACCTATAGCAGTTCCTAAAGCTTTAAACATTGTTTTTTCAATATTATCACCAGACATTAATGAGGTGACAGCCACAATCAAAGGACCTATAACAGGTATCCTTATACCTTTAGCTGCCTTACTCATCATTTTGATGAGAGGAGATCTCACTATTGCTTTAGCTGTATTTGGACCAAATATTTTAATAAGCATCCTGCTAGCAGATCTACCCACTCCACCTTTAAGGATTTGGGAACCTGTTTTACCCAAACCCTTTAACTGCTGCATTCTCCTCAATCTTGCTAAGGCTCTAAGGCGTGTAATTCCTTTTATTGCTACACCTTTAAGGGATTTAAATCCCTTAATTGCACTATTCTTAATAGATCTAAATCCCTTAATTGCTATATTTTTAACCTTATTAATATTACTAGCTGTAGATTTCAAGAATTTTCTACCACCTCTTCCAATAAATCTCCTTACACCAGATGCTGCTCTTCTTATTCCTCCACCAACAACTTGCCCTACAGATTTAAAGGCTTGGCCCATTCTAGCCAATAATCGAGGACCACCTTTTAAAAGATCATCAGCAATATTAACAATCCTTTTCCACAAACCTTGAGCAAGACCTTTAATCCCCTTTGCTATTTTCTGAAAACCTTTTACTACCTTATCTTTAGCACCCTTAAATGCCTTACCAAATTTATTTTTTATTCCTTGAATTAATTTACCACCTTTATTCTTAATAAATTTAAAAGCATTTTTAAATGCTTTCATTAATGCTTGAGGAACATATCTTATAATTAACCATACTTGATGTAAATTCAACCCCAAATTATCCATTACCTTTTTAAGGGAAGAAATAGCATTAATAAGTCCAAGCACCGCACTTCCTATCAAAATCGCAGTTAACCAACCAAGAGGATCACCTTTTTTATCTTTTGCTCCTTCAGTTCCAGAACCAGCTTTCTTTACTCCTTTCTTACGCTCAAGAAAAGCTTCTCTTAGACTTTTTCTTCTATCTTCTCTTGCTTTACGTAATTCTTTTATTTCTTCTTTCTTTTCTTTATATTGGGACTGTACTATAGCATCAATACTAGCAGTTAATCCCACAATATTATCAATCTGCTTATTAATTTCACCAAAACCTGTCTTAGTAGGAGACAATGTAGCGGTAGCAGCTCCTCCCTTAGCAGATTCACCTCCTACAAATTTTACAGCAGCAGAAGAATCCCTCACAGCAAGTGATCCACCCCTTTGCTCCTGTACGTCTTGAGTTGATCCTTCTCCTTTCTTCCTACCCCCTAAAAAATCTTTTGCTTTTCTCTTAGCAAATTTCTTTATACCTTTCTTCGTAACACTTTTACCAGCCTTCTTCACTGCAGCTTGAGCTGCTTTCTTTATACCAGACTTAGATATAACCTTCAGTATGGTTGCTGCTGCTTTTAATAATGCTGCTGATCCAGATATAAGTGGCATCTTCTTAACCTACTATATTATAGATGGACTTCACTACCATCAAATCCAAATTATTAACATCAAATGCATTAAATGAATTCACTTGTTTCTGATCAGCAGAAGCAGCGCTACCTCTCAAACTTTTTTGTTTAGGAACAATGGGAATAACCTTCACATTAGTTCGACGCGAAGCTGAAGTGCCTGGTATATCCCTAGATCTACTAGCACCACCAACTCTTGCTCTACTTCCACCCACATGACCACCACCTCTCATTTTGGAAACTTTAACACCGTCCAATGTATCTGCAACAGGTTTATTAGTTCCTCCAGCTTCTTTATTCAATGCTAATAATTTATCAGCACCAATCATATCAACTGCCTTCTTACTCATCACAATTTCACCTGGCTGAGCTGCAACCAATTGAGTATCTGGTCCTAATCCACTAACACTTACTCCACTTTTACGATTAACTGATCCACCTTGAGCAGCAGAAATTTGATTCGCTTCAATATTCTGATTAGTAGTATTATTATTAACTACAGATCCTCCACCCTTCATTTTTTGAACAATACCCCCACCCATAGCAGATTGAACTCCCTGCATCACTCCCTTATCACCACCTCCAGATGGAGAAGGACCAATATCCATACTATCATCATCAGGAACTTGTGTTATTAACTTATCAAGTTCTTCAATCTGCTTATTTAAATCAGCTTCAGCAGTACTCACATTTTCATCTAATTCACCTTCAGATTTAATGGATTCCTCATCTAAATTTACATCATTTTCTTCTCCCCCAGGTGATTGGGGAAGAGGAGTATTTCCTTGTATCTCTCCACCACCTTGTGCCTTTTGAACTGGAGGTGCTTCTTGTTTGGGTTCTCCAGGAAGTGGTATGGTAGGTATTTGAGGAGGTTCTAATTTATCTATTTTCCAAGGTTCCAGGGGTTCTTGCTTAAACCACCCAAGAACTGTGTTTATAGCACCAAATATTGCTTTAAATCCCAAATTAAATCCAGAAATAAGCGCATTAATGGGCATCAAGATAGTTCCAAAAAGAACTTTTAAAACCTGATTCAAAAATCCTACAATACCATTTACCACCCCAATAATAGGTTTAAGAATCTTCTTAGGATTTTCCAATATATTGACCAATCCTAAAAGAGCTCCACCCATCAAAACATTCTTTACAAAGCCAGAAATTATATCAAAAAGACCTTTAGCAGGTTTAACTGCCTTTGCTGCTTTATCTACAATCTTAGGTTTGCCTTTTCCTTCTAATTCTGCTTCTCTTCCCTTTTTCGCACTTTTCTCCTCTAATATATCATCCTTTCTATCTTGTTTTTCCGATAATTGAGACTCATCTTGAAAAGTATCCAAAATACTTTGCAAATGTCCTTCAATCTTAGAAAAAGCAGGAACTAAAAATGATTTAAGTTTTTCTATCTCATCAGACTTTCCTTCTTCCCCCTTTATATCTTCAGGAGAAATTTGAGATAGTGCTCTTAAAGCGAGGGCTCCACCTTTCCCTACCCCTGCTCCTTTGTTTTCATCAGATTTTCCATTAATAAAAGAAACTGCCTGCCTTTTAAAATTCTCCTTTCTTTGTGCAGCCGTTAAATATTCTCCCGATGCATCCTTACCCTCTACTCTAGATGCATATCCACCATTAAAAAAATTAGACTTAGGATTGGGCATTAGCTTTTTGCTTTTGTTCCTCTTCTTCCAGATGTTGTTTTAATAATGCAACATAAACATCACGCTCCCAGGGCATCATGTTTTCAATCTCTGTTAACGAGTATTTATGGTACTGCATCAAGGCGAAGTTAAGCTTAAAATAATTCTCCAGGTCCATATGGACCATGCCTACCCGAAAAAAGACGACAATCCCTCCAATACCACTTCACTTTTTTTCTTAGTTTTAGGATTGGTAATATTAATAGTATGGGACAACTTAGGCATAGTCTCAAAGAATTTTTCAATTTCTTTAAATTGAAGAGAATTCATCTGTTCTAGAAAATCATTTACTTCTTTCTTAGAACAATCTCCTGTTGCCCAAACCTCATCTGCACTATAAATTTTATCGATACAGGAACCAATTAATTCAAAAGATTGTTCTACTTGATTCTCTTCAGTAAAATCAAAATTACTCTTAATAAATTGATCCAAAGAAGGATATTTCATCTCCATCATTAAACTATCATCAAGTTTAATTTGCTTATTATGCTCTTCATTCTCAATTACTTGAATTTCATCAAGATTAATTTGCACAGGAACTTGAGTCACTCCATCATCTGGACAAATAATATTAACTTCTACTTCCTCTCCCACTGATTTACCACGAATATTTAAAAACAAATATTCAATATCAAAAGTGGGAAGATTTTCCACTTTTATTCCTTTAGTAAGAATGCATCCCTTAATGACAGCCTTAATGGTAGTGGTTATTTGCTTACTATCTTCACTTTCTAAAGCAAGAACTAAAAGTTTTTCTTCTTTGACTAAAAAAGGTCTATATTTAATTTCTTGTTTAGTAGAAGGCAACACCAACTCATAAGTCGGAGTGGCAATTTTTGGTAAAGGCATAATGTCCTATAACAATTCAGTATGTTTATTTAGAAGACCGGTAGGATGCTCACTCCTCCAGGATCTGAAGATTGTATAGTTGAAACTGTTCTACCATCAACCAATCTATCCACCCTATACAACCCATTTCCCATATTCACTACCCCCAGTATAGTAGCAGATCCAAAATCAATTGGGGAAACATGGATACCAGAAACATTAACTCTTTCTCTTACATATCTAACATAAGAAAAAGATACACTATATCTCATTACCTCACTTTCAGCATAAGAAACTGGAGTACTATTAACACTAACAGGAAAAGCATCCACAAAAGTATATTGCATTTGCTTATCTTGTAGATCTTTTTCAAATTTTGTCAAGTAAATACTACTTTTATATTCCTTAGGATAACTCATCCTATATCCTATAGGAGTTGCTTTATAATCTGTTGGTGCTCCATTTCTTCCCACACCTGAAATAAAATCTATCCATCCTTCAAAAAATTCAATAACATTATACTTTTTATCCACATAAAAAGTCATATCTATAGTCTCATCATATATTCTTCTATAAGCCATCTTCTCAGTAACTCCCTGGAAATCAGCAGTTACATCATGAGTAGCCAAAGTTGTACCAGGCAAAGATGCCTCAGTACATAAAAATTCTATATCTGCACCATTATTACCATAATTAAATCCTCTACCCTGTGCATTTATAAAGTTTTGAACCGCTAAAGGAGGTGAAACCTTTATCCTATAAACCGAAGTTTGAGCAAACTTTAAAAATCTATTGACTATAGTAGAAGTGTTTACTTTATTAGCTCGTGGCCCAGCCATCTATAAATAAATTTGATTACTATTACTATGTAGGTGAGAAGTGGGAGAATCTTACAAGAGTAAATACAAACCCCACAATCCTCAAAAATATAGAGGAAATCCCACTAATATTATTTGTAGAAGCAACTGGGAAAGAACCTTTTGCAAATACTGTGATCTTAATGAAAATGTAGTAAATTGGGCAAGTGAAGAATTCAGTATTCGTTACATCTCTCCTGTGGATAATAAAATTCACAGATATTATCCAGATTACCTAATTGAAGTGATTGAAGAAGGTAAAACCAAAAAATACATAATTGAAGTTAAACCTAAAAAGCAAACTAGTCCTCCTAAAATAAGGTCTAGAGTAACTAAAAGTTACCTATATGAAATGAGAACTTATGCTGTCAATCAAGCAAAATGGAAAGCAGCACAAGAATTCTGTAAAGATAATGGAATGCAATTCAAACTCATAACAGAAAAGGAACTGTATGGAGCAAGAGGAATATCTAGAAGATCAAAGAAATAGATTAGAAAGAGACGTCAGTGATATTATTGCCCTATATGATGCTGATGATAGAATGTTGGCGGTTACAGAAATATTAACAGAAACTGAAGTTGTTCCAGATGTAGGGAGATATTATACCTTTATATACGCCCCTAAAACTCCTCGTATTAGATACGACCAATTTCCTCTCATTGCTTGTGTTGGTCTTTTTCAATGGGGATTTAGAGGATATAACTTCCACTGGCCAGCATTTAGAAATTATACCTGGGAAGAAGTAGTAGGATATCTCCATACTGCTTATCCTCTTGAAATGAATGATCTACGTTCTATTCCATATCAAAATTTCCAGATAAATAACTAAAAAAGCAGATAATGGTACAATCACGTTACCAAAACAGAGATATTAGCGGATGGGATCAACAATCATCTGTAAATGATTACACATATGATTCCATTCGTACTTATAGAAGAAATGTTGATCCTGGATTCTCACGTTTAAGAATTCGTACCAATACTCTAACAGGAAATTATTCAGTTTATCTAGTAGATGACCCAAATTCAACCACTTCAGATTCTTTATCAGATGATGATACTTTAATATACTCCTTTGTTGGTTCTACCAACAGTAGAACTATGGGAGATAGTTCATTATATTCAGAATTTTTTACTGGGGGAGCTCCCTATCTAAACCAAGCTAGTGCTATTAATTTAGGTACTAAACAAGATACTTTAGCTTTAGCATCTAGGTTAGCTACTACGACAGTATCACAAACTCAATTAGAAAGTCTTGAAGATTCTGCTGGATATCGATCTTTATCGAATACAGGAACTCCAGCACCCACTGAAAATACTCTTTTAGATGGAGTTGTAAGAGATGCACTCAATTTCGGAGCCAGAGGTCCACTAGGTCCAATAGGACTACTTGTGGATAGATTAGAAGATACACCACTCAGATCTACTGTTGCTGGTTCCAGAGGTGCTGTATATAGATATCCTCTGGAAATTCCAGATTTAGGATATGATTTTATAAAAATCACTGCTTATGAATATGTGGCAGCCGGAGCAGGTGGCGGAGATTTAAGGTCAGCATCAACTCCCGGAGCAACTGCAGCAAGAAGACTCTTTACCAATCCACTGGAAACTATTATTCTTCCTATGCAACCCAATATATCAGAAACTAATGCAGTAGATTGGGGTGGTGATAAATTAAATGCTATTCAGGCTTTAGGAGCTAGAGCAGCTATGGGTTCCATAGAAGCAATAGGAGGTCTGGATGCTGCAAAACTAGCAGATACTGCTGGAAAAGCAATGAATGATATAAAAGATATGGTGAAAGATGAAAATACTAAAAAATTCATTGCTGCTTATTTTGCAGGACAAGCAGTAGGAGCTAATGTTCAAGCAAGAGCAACAGGAACTGTAGTTAATCCCAATTTAGAACTTTTATTCTCAGGTCCCCAATTAAGAACTTTTGCTTTTAATTTTACATTTACCCCCAGAAGTTCACAAGAAGCCCTTGAAATTAAAAGAATAATTAAAACCTTTAAAAGGAATATGGCTCCTCAACGGTCATCTGAAGGATTATTCTTAAAAACTCCTAGAATTTTTAAATTAGAGTACATATATAATGATACTGATAGACAACATCCATTCTTAAACAAATTTAAGCCAATGGCCTTGCGTAACTTTGGTGTGAATTATACCCCCGATGGAAGTTATGCAACTTATAAGAATAATGGATCTGTAACCTCCTATCAAGTAGATATGCAATTCGGTGAACTAGAACCAATCTATGCAGATGAAATAGATTCTTCTTGGAACGACATGGGATTCTAACCAATGGCACAACCTTATTTTTCAAATTTACCCAATTTTGATTATGTCAGTCGTTTTCCAAATGCACTGATATCAGAATATGTCGAAGTAAAAAATCTTTTTAAAAGGGTAAAAATACCAGAATCTATTTTTGGGGATATTACCAGATTCACCAAATATACCATTGAAGGAGATGAGAGACCAGATCAAGTAGCTTTTAAATTTTATGAAGATCAATACTTAGACTGGTTAATCTTACTTTCCAATAATATTATAAATTTTGAGCATGAATGGCCCTTAACAGAAGCGTCTTTTTATAATTATCTTATTTCCAAATATAAAACCGAATCGGCTCTTAATGAAATTCATCACTATGAAACAGTTGAAGTCAAAAATAGCCAAGGAATGGTAATAATCAAAAAAGGCATGGAAGTGCCAGAAGACTATTCTATGAAATATTATGATAATGGATCTTTAGCGAGCGCTACCAATATTACCACTGGAATCACTAATTATGAATATGAAGAAAAAATCCAAAATGGAAGAAGAAACATTTTTGTCCTAAAAAGGTATTATATCACTTTGGCACTTAATAGCTTAGAACAGATAATGCCATATAAACCCGGTAGTAGTCAATTTGTCTCAGAGACTGTCACGAAGGGAGATAATATTAGATTATATACCTAACGAAAAAAGTAATAGGGCAAAAAAAATCGGGGGAATTTTTTTCCCCCGATTTTGGAATTAAAAGTTGAAATAATATATGAAGTCCTATTAACTCTCTGCTAGCTTAGCAAAGTAACTCAAAGGATCATCATCTTCTTGAGTGTCGGTATCACTTACTTTATTAACATAAGCTTTACTTTGTTGAGCACTCTGTTCAAGTTTCTGAAGTACTTCTTCCTCAGATACCCTCTTCTGATCTCTCTGAACATCTACCTCATAATCCAACTCCTCAGAAGTTACTCTTTGAGGAGCTTTTTTACCGAGAACATAGTCCAAACGCTTTTTCAAATCTTCATAAGACTTGAATTGATCCGCTGCTACAAAAGCAGTAAGTGAATGTTGCTTCTTCCAGAGTGCTTCTAGTGCCTCATCGTCATCCAACAAGGGACTTGGACTATCAAACTCAGACTTATCATAATTCCAGAAACCATCTTTCTTCTGGAGCTTTAACTTAAAGTTAGCACCAGCCCAGAAGTCAAAAGGATTAATTGGAGTTTCATCCTCAAACTCTGGTTGCATAACATCCATAACTTTATCAAAGATCTTCTTACCAAACTTATAAAGGAAAACCTTTCCTTCATTAGCAGGATTAGCAGGATCTTTTACAACATAGATGTTAGCATAGAAAGATAACTTACGCTTTTGCTTTCGTACTGTATCTTTATCTTTTTCATTCCCACTGTTCCACAGTTCACGATTCAGTTCTCCTAGAGGATCCTTTTGACCAATGGTAGTAAGAGAATTCTCTATATACCATCCACCAGGTCCTTGGAATGCGTGTGAAAACAGCTTAACCCATGGCAAATCTTCTCCGTCAGGAGCAGGGAGGAATCTGATAACAGCATAACCGTTACCACTCTTATCCATTTCTGGTTTCCAGAGACGCTCATCAGCACCTCCACCAGTATTATTCATCTTCTCAACTTCTTTTACCAGTTTGCTGGTCAAAGAGCCCAAAGAGCTTTGTTTTTTAAGGTCGGAAAAACCCATTTGTATACCTCGTATTAGTTGTATTTGGCTTGTGTGTACCCAATTATAATAGCACTTAAGTCAAGACTCGTCAATGGACTTTCTCATGTTTTCAACAACACCAGTGATGTTGGCCATCATATGTCCTATGTCTGCATTGGGAGGGAATCCCATTTGGGCAGCAGATTTAATAATATTATCTTTCATTAATTTTGCTTGAGGATCATCTGATAAAGACAACCTAGTATAAAGAACCTGTTGTTTCTTTAAAAGCCTCTCCAGCATTTCAACATGCTCTAATTTTTCAGTCTTACCCATGGTAGCGAAAGCAAAAACCTGTGAATAGACTGCTTCTTGCAGTCTGGTAATTTCTTTCATCTCTTCTTGGACAATCTCAGAATCAAAGAAGCTCATAATCCTGCTGCCTGCTTAAGAATATTTTTATAACGTGGTACATCTATATTTAGGAAAGGACTGTATTTTTTTATCTTTAAACTGATGGTTTCCCACACCGGATCAGTTAATTTCTTATCAAAATCCTTTCTATATTCAAATATTCTATCGCATATTACTAAAGTTTCAAGTGAAGTATTCCCACCCAAATGACTCTTTAAAAGAAGAGGATGACCTTTTGAGCAATCAAAAACCTCGTCCACTTTCTTATTTTCCAACAAAGAATCAACCTCTTCCCTGAAAATATAAGATAAAGACTGCACTTTCTTTTTCCATTCTGTATATCTCCCTTCTCCTTCCTTAATCATCTCACCAATCCACATAGTTCCAGGATCAATAGAGTATATAAAATTTGATACAAAAAATTCTTCTACTTCTTTATCTTTCTTTTGCCTTGAAAGTTTCTCAAACCAAAACCTATCCTTCCTTTTATAAAAGGCTTGAACTGTTGCTCTGGTCTTACCCCGGTACTTTATATAATCATAATGTTCTTTGGTAAAGTGATTCTTCAGAGACAAATAACAACGATAGGCATCAAAAGGCATCATTCAGATTGGGAGTTTAGCGTGAGAGGTCCTCTTCAACAAATTTAATTCCATAGCTTCACCTCTAAGTTTTTCCTTTAAAGGTTTAGATATTAATTTAGGAACAGATTCTATATCAATATTATTCTTTTCACAAAAATGAATTATTGCATCAATATATTTCATACCTTTATTCTCCACAGCAATAGACTCTATCTCGTCTACAAACTTACGAGAACAATAAAATTTATTCTCAAGTAACTCATTAAAGTCGTTGTTTTCAGAACTAGGCATATTCCTGCAATTTATATTCAACAAACTCTCTAATATATTCGGAGAGTAAGTTGATGTACTTTCGTTTGTTGTATTCTTCATAGACTACACATTCTCCATTCTCACAAGACATAATAATAATAAACTTCTTTACCATTATACCAGTCATTTCATATAACATGCAAGCATATGCAGCACACTGTACAAAATAATGATCAATCCATTCCCTGGGCTTAGGTTTTTTACTAGTCTTAAAATCAATTACAGCAAGTTCACCATCATATTCAGCAATACAATCAACAGTTCCTGCTATACCCAACTCCAAACTATACAAAGAGGTTTCTAGAGCATGAATATTATCTATCCTACTAAGTTCTTCCTTAGCAAGCAGAAACATAAACTCAGATAGAGGTTGAACACTACCTGTCTTAAACTCTTTATTATCTAAATGATTTTCAGTTAAGGTATGAAAATCGGTACCTCTACTAGTGGCTTTTCTAGTGATCTTATCTGCTTCTTCTGCTCCTACTTTCTTACGCCAATCAATAAAAATCTGACGATTAATATAACTGATGACAGAAGTAATAGAAACAAGTTTCTGATTACCTTCTGGAGTTTGATAATATCTTACACCATCAATAGTTTCTCTCTCTAGTTGAGGGAGATCAAGATCAACATGATTAAACATTACATCTCTATACCCAATTGAAGTTTTGAAATGATGTACTCTTTAACGAGACCACTTCTGCAGATATCTTCTGCATTAAACTCTATTGTATCAAAGGATGGCATATTTTGCAAGATTTTCATGAAGTCAACTATCCCATTCCTCTCATTAGTTTTAGTCAAATCTGTCTGAGTTGCATCACCGCAGAACATAATCTTAGAATTTTCTCCTACCCTAGTAATGATAGAATCTAATTCATGGAAATTTAAATTCTGAAATTCATCAACTATTAAAATTGAATTATCAAATGTAGTACCACGAATGAAAGATGTACTCCAGAAATCAATTGTCCCTTGAGTTTTAAGATTACCATAAAGCATATCAAAAGAAGCATCATCTGGCATCTCAAACATATATTTCACCATATGTTTGTAAGGGATTTGATAAAGTGAGGACTTGTCTTCATGATCACCAGGAAGGAAACCAATTTCCCTAGTAGCAACAAGACTCCTAACAATATATATTTTTTCATAAGGAGTTTTGGTATCCAGAACATCCATCAACGCATTATAAAGAGTAATAAATGTCTTACCAGTACCAGCACATCCATACGCAACCAAGTTCTGCCCTTCACCATACTTCTGGAAGAATTGTTCTTGACCAGGAGTAAGAGGTTCAATCTTTTTAATGTAATCTAAATTAATAGGTTTCTTTCTTTTCATGACTCGGTTACTCATACCGAATGGAACTGGGTTAGTGCTTCCTATACCTGATTTTACATTGCTAGATGACTTTTTCCTTGGCATAAAATTAAGTGATTGGTTTTACTACTGCGCCTGGGGCTTTGGATGCTTTATGGAGAACATCATTCCATCCAGGATTTCTCTGGACTAATTTGTTCTGCCACTCTCCAACTTCTCCAATACCAGCACAGCCTTGAGACCAATCTTTATCCCACTCCGGATTGTCTTTTCTCCACTCATCATATGCCACCATTGACATAGAGAGTTCTTTGGTTTCACGAGTTTCTTTGTGAATAACAGGATAGGTAGGCATACAATTCTTAATAATGAGTAAATTTATTTATAACCACATCGCTGATGCGATAGTAGGAAATTGTTCAGAGAAAATACTTTTACATTCATTAGCAATTTCCATATGTTCTTTCTGAGTTCCATGTCCCGTTCTCAATTCAATATAATGAAGCCAAGAACGAACAGTACCACTCATGTATAATTTCGTAGGAGTAGCCAAAGGAAGTACAAATCTTGCACATTCTTTTGCAACACCTGCCTCTAACATCTGATTATACAATGAATAAGCAGAGCTGAATAGAGTATTCATCTGCCTATTAAGTTTATCAACTACTTTAGGATCTAAATCATCAATAGAATTCTGACGATTCTTATCATCCTGTCTTCTTAATTCAGGTAATTCAATATCCCCCAAAGCAGTACTCTCTGCATACCTTTGGGAAAATTCTTGATATGTAAAACTTCTATGACGTAATATCTGAGCTGCTAAACCTCTAGTAGTTTCAATTTGTAGAGTCATAAATGCTTGCTCAAAAATGGACCAGTGTTGATGCTTGATACAGTACTTGAGTAATCCTGCTATTGATTCGTTATCTTGATTCTTAGGGTTACTTACTCTTGCACAATATGCTATATGTTTTTCCGCATCAGGGGTCACTGTGATTAGACTGACTTTCATTCTTCCTAACCTTCTTTCTTAATTTACGTTGTTGCTTCATTAATCTAGCGTATGCCTGCTCGCCTTCTGAAAAATGCTCGGGATGTTTAATGATATACTTAATGGCCTGCTTGGTCTTCATTCTTCACGTAATAAGCCTTGAAATAAGCAACTAGTCCTGAAGTGGTTGATTGTTTGCTGCACCACTCCTCGGCACACTCATAAATGTCGTGGGTTGAGTACGTTGCTTCATGAATATTTATATTTCCGTAATTTTTTAGGAGTATATTAAGACATTCTGCTCTCAACTGAAGTTTTTTCTCAGAATATTCGTTATCCATCTTCATCCTCAAAAACTTCATCATAATCTAACACAGGAGCCTGGTATTGTGAATCTCTGTGAGCATTTACATCAGCATAAACCTCAGATTCTAATGCATCCACTAACAATCTAAGATTCCTCACAATCATCTTTAATTTTTCCTTTTCCATGCAGCAATTTTAAAGATTAATAACACCAGTATAAAACAAAAAAAGAGAGGGGTCAACCCTCTCTTCTGAGATTCTGTAAGTCTTATACTCAAGCACAGATAAGCCTTTGCTCATCATGCTTTATACCCCTGTAGACCTCATGGAAAGTTACCTTCTGGCAAGATCCATGTTGCTTAGTGTACTGCTTCCCACGATATGTGAGAGACTGTACAGTAGAGGGACCAGTTTTATGGTCGGTGTTATAGGTAACACCTCTATAAGTTAGTGACATAATTTTACTCCTGAAGTAGTTGGAATTTTAGCTCCGTTCCTTCAGTCGTTTGCGTCCCAACATCCAGCTTCAGTATTGGTCTTAATGACCTCAACCAGTCCAACCTTGTCTTCTTGAGGAAGTTTACTCTTTGTAGCAGAAACAATTAAAGTTTCTGCTTCTGAGCAAGAAAGGACTGATGCTAGAAGGAAGGATATCATGGGATGAACGCTCCGTTCCGCGACTTACTTGCGACCCTAATGGGTTGAACGATGTGTTAATACTAACACATATATTCTATATATGCAAGTAGTATTGTAACATGTGATACAATTTTATATTCTTTTTAGAAAGCATTGATCACTAAAGGTAAAAGATAGTGTTCTGCCTGTTGAATAGCTCTTTGTAATGTCTCTGGAGTATCATCAGGAAGAATAGGAACTGTCTGCTGCTTTATAATGGCACCTGAATCTAATTGTTCATTAACAAAATGAACAGTAGCACCTGTCTCAGTCTCACCTGCTGCCATTGCCTGTTCTATTGCATTCAATCCCTTATACTTAGGAAGCAATGAGGGATGAAGATTTATAATGCGTCCGGAAAAAGCATCACAGAATTTCTTAGAAACTATCCTCATCCATCCTGCCATGACTATGAGATCAACATCATATGCATTAAAGAGTGCAATGATCTCATCCTCATCCTTGGTATAACATGACTTTATATCTAATCTATCTGCTCTCTTCTTTGCCTTTGCTTTCTTCTTATTGTAGACCATAAGCACTACCTCATGATCAGGACATGAGTGAACTATGTTCTCAAAGTTGCTCCCGTTTCCAGAGCACATAACACCAATTCTCATTGACTCCAATCCTGGTAGGGAGGTTCATCTTCACCAACATAATGCTTAAAGTGCTCAGTGTCAAAGTATGAGGGAGGTAATGTTTTCACATCATCATATGGTCCTTTTAATTTCTTCTTATACTCACGTTCATCCAACACTTCATTAATAAGGATCTTCAACTCCTTAACCATTACATCAGTAAGGAGTCTTCTGGGTCTAACTTGCGCAGGTTTATGCTTTACTGGTTCTAACTTCGCCTTAGCTGCCTCCTCAGGAGTCCACTTAGGACTAAGACCCTGAGTGTCTATGTAATCAATCCTTTTTGAGTCTGCCATAATGCCTCCTTTGTTCCCATGTCACTCCACTTGTAGACCCTCTACAGGGGTTTATGCATTGATTAGTCTCTAGGGTATTACAAACTAGTCCGGCAAGGTCATGTGGGCATCCTGGTTTCCCTGTGGACCAATATAACTGTCCCCCAATCCAAGTAGCCCCACACTTAGGACATATTGTATTATTCAACCCTGTCATCTATAAAATCTGGACACAAAAGTGCTCCTGCCAATTCTCTTGCATGTAAATTATGATTACATAATTTATTCATCCAAATTCTTTCATCCAAAGAAACATCGTCCCTAGATATCATCCTACAACAGATATCTATTAAATTATTACGGTACCTAGTACTTAAAGTCATAGATTCAAATCCTCTGCTTCTTCTATTAAAGAACTAATAATATCCTCAGTGCCATCCATCATTTTAACAGCAAAAAGATTAGACTTCCTATATTTGTTTAATCTTTTATATTTTTTAAGGAGAGCATCAATCTCTTCTTCTTGCATCCCTTCAATCTTAACATCAAAATCTCCTTCTTGAAATCCACCCTCACTCATGAGCGTCCACCCCATTGAATATCTGGATAGGCTTTCTTCACATGTTCATGCGCAATCCTATACTTCTCACCCAGTCTACCATCTTTGACCAAACATATAATTTCGGCTTCTTCTGGATGAAGTCCTTCCAACATCTGAATAAACATGGTCTCTCTACGAATGGGAGAAAGAGTATCATTTCCACCCTTAATAAAATGATAAAGATTCTTCCATTCTTTGCGCAGAGAAGTGTGATCAGTCCCTATTGGAACATCATTTCTTTCATAAGGAACTTCACCAACAGGAACCATTGAGATGGCAGTCTCATCGAAATTCCAAATCAAGATCGCCTTCAATGCATCTGTTGCATATTCCTGCAATACTTCTACCTTCTTAGCCACAGAACGTTGCTTGCTCGCCAGGTCTAATATCTCCGACATAAAAGGATTAGGAGGAAGTTTCTTTTTAACTGTAAATGATTTTGACATGATGTTTAATTTAATTAATGAATATTATATCATTCATCCTGAGAAACGTCATCAAGGTTATTTTCAAATCTTACTGCTAGAATATCATCTGCAATAATTTGACCATTTTCATCGAACATTTCTGGATGAACTGGAATGTAGCTAGAAGTTCTGTCATAGGCATATTCTTTTAGGAGATATCCAATTAATCCACCAATCAATAAGAACATAATAGAAATTATGGTGGTAAAGAATAAAGTAACTACAATCAACATTTTACTACTCCCCTTGGTTGGAACTACTTTTGCGTATGTCCAAGTGAAAGTCTAAGTAAAATTCAATCTCCCTATTCCAAAAGGAGACCATATTACCAAACTTTACTTGGAAAGTTTTTGGCGCCTGTACCCTCCTCTTATTTCTAAGTAGCAACTCAACTCCTCGATTAATCTTTAAGGAGTCTTCATCACTTTTGACTTTATTTAGAGGACTTTTTTCTTCTTCCTGGTCTTCTGTCACGACTGTATCTCCATGCATCTTCAAGAATACTATACAAATAATTTTTTATTTTTCTTGCTTGAGGTTTAGAAATATGTCCATATGCCTCACGCAATTGTTGATGATTGGAATCTCTTCCCCCTTTAATATACTCCTCTAATTGTAGCACAAGATCGCTCAATTCATGAGCAGTAGAGCTTTCAATAAAAGCATCTACCTCATACTTCTTTGTTTTACGATACTTTAAAAATTCATAAAATCGAAGAGTTAACCTCCCCTCAAAAGCACAATCAATAGCGTGTTCTACTAATTCATAAACGTTTTCAAAATCATCTTCAGGACGTTTCATTAGACCAGATTATTCTCCCTAAGATATTGTACTGTTTCGGTACAACCACCAAGATTAGTACCATTTAAAACTACTTGGGGGAAGGTAGACCCTTTCCCAAATTGTCCGTAGAAACTTTCACGATCAAAGTCTCTATCGAGTTTATATATAACATGCCTTAATTCTGCTAACTGTAATACTTCCTGAATCTTGGTACAATAAGGACAACCATCACGCGAATATACTGTAAAATTCATAAGATCCGACATGTGAGATTTAAAAAATTTATTTAGGAGAGGCTGAAGAAACCACAGGATTCTTAGTCTTGTTTGTCAGGGTAATAAATTTATCTGCTGCAAATGTGCCAGCAACATTGACAGAGATCTCATCCCCATCATTCCATATCTCCTCTCCATTCTTCTTACGCATATCTAGAGCCTTCTCTAGATCATCAATAATCTTCTGTGTTAATTTCATTCTTCAAAAGTTGTAAGGTTAGTATACTTCTCATATAACTCACCCATCTTAGGTTCAGTTTGACGAGACTTCCACATCTGTCTTAATATGAGTTTAAAATCATCCATCGGAACTACCACAGAAAGAGATCCTGAATGAACTTCCTCCTCATCTTTACTATCAAGAAAATTATCTAAAGCATCTAAAGCAGCATGTGTCATTTCTTTTTCCTCCTAGGTACTTGAATGGTCCAACTGTGACCTTCTAGATCCACCATCTCAAACTCTTTCTTAGCTTTTTCTATTCTATTCAATTCTGCTTCTCTCCCTGGTTTAGGTTGAGTGTCTCCATACTTAGGAATCTGAAATCCAAAAGACTGACACTCCTCAGAATCGGATAAATCAATATCACATTCTTCTGCATAGTCCCAAATAGCACGATCCACCTGACCAAAGAGAGAATCAAAAGTCATTCTCTTTCTTAAATCATTCGCAATATTATCTACGTGCTCCTCTGCTAGATCAATTCCACATGGTCTTGCTTTGACCAATTGGTTTAGGTTAATAACAACCTTGCATTCATTGTAGATAGCCATAATTAAGCAAACTGTCTGAGTTTTTGTAGGATAATCTTATATGCCTCTACTATATCACCTTCGTCCTTTCTAAACAAGTCCTTATCGAAACGTTCCTTAGTACCCTTAGACCATAACCTCATACTATCTGGACTCAATTCATCTGCCAGAAACACATCACCATGACCATCAAAACCAAACTCCAATTTAAAATCAACAAGATCTATACCCATTAAAGTAAACAACACTTGTAATTCACCATTAACCAGCAATGCTTGCTCTTTAAGTGGATCTGGATCAACACCCATTAACCTTACCCTATCCTCAGTAAGAAGAGGATCTCCCTTACTGTCATCCTTTAAAAAGAATTCCACAATAGGAGGTTGCAATACCTGTCCTTCACGCAGACCATCAGTATTCTTAACAATAGATCCTGCAGCCATATTTCTACAAATAACTTCTACAGGAATAATTGTCAGCTTCTTACAAAGCATCGTGTTAAGAGATGGTAGCTCTAGAAAATGAGTTTTAATTCCTGCATCTCGTAACTTTTCAAAAAGAAGTGCAGATATCAAACAGCAAACAGTACCCTTGCTTTCTGGATAGTCTACCATCTTACCATCAAAAGCGGTGACTTTATCTTCATACTTGATGAGTACCTTCTCAGCATCATCAGTATCATATAAGGTCTTCACCTTTCCATGCATTAATTCTTTCATCCTTGCCAAATCATATCAGGCATTGCTTGGGGTGCCTGTCTGCCCACAGTAAACATGAGTATAGCATACCCTAAGAACCATAATACATTAACTATGAGTGCTTGTCTATAGAAGAACTTACGCATCCCCATAGCACGGTTAATCCATTGCGCATCTTGACTCCATTCCGGATTAGCCAACCTTCTCAATATCTGTTCTATAATAACAGCAATAATTGTTGCTACTATAGTTGGATAGAATATAAAATCCAAAAAACTCATAATAATTATTAGAGTTTGCATTAGTCGTACCCCTTACGTTTTTTCCAGTCTGAATACATTCCACCAAACACCATACCTTCATGGGATTTGAGTTCACCACCATTCAAAATTTCTATTTGTCTTTTAGAAAGATTAATCTCCATAGTTAAATACTCACTCTCCCAATTTGGGATTTCTTTTATCCATTCTTTAGTTTCCACCATGCTATGGACATCTCCATGCCCATCTACATAATCAGTCATACTTCTCTTGGTTGATGGTCTTCAAACTTATCATGATTGCCATCACCAGGCATCTTCCCATAAGCACAGTATTCAATAGCCTGAATAGATCCTTTCAGTCTATCAAGATCTCTATCTAACTGCATATATTCCAGATAAGCATCTTCTAATACAACTTGTCTATCTTCTAGTTGAGTGGTCCTTTTATAAAACCTCTCTAAAAGTTGTTCATAATTTTCAATTTGTTTCATTAATTTTCTCCGTATTGTCAGAGTTCACTCCAAAGTATACACCAGCAACAGGAATAGCAAAGATAGCAACCCTTGCGAATCCGGTTACAGCTAAGATGATGAGTGCTGCTTTAGATTGATTTAGCATTTGTTTTATGTAGGTATTGTACCATAGATTCTAGGGTGTGAATGTTATCACCCACTAACTTAATAATTTTATCACAATTTGAGCATAAAAGATTTTCTCCATCCATTACAAATTTATTAAACCTTCCCCCTGGTTTAGTGGTCCCACAAATAACACAGAATCTATCTTTCTTTCTCACCAACGAATATTTCTTTTTCTTCCAATAATTATCTACTGCTCTCTTTCTGCTGCACATCTTACATTCATAAGAATAAGAAGATGCAAGAGTAGAATCCTTCCCACACCTATGGAAATCTGCTAAGAGACTTTTCTCAGTCCCACAAGATCTACAAACTCTTTCCTGGAGTAAGAGATGTTCTGTTGTTATTTGTTCATCTATATCCATATCAAAAAGGACCCTTGGTAGGGTCCTTATATCTGTGTGTATTTAGTTTTTAGGAGTCATGCGATACGCACCGTATGCAGCACCACCTATGGCAGCAAAGATAGCGATGAGTTCCATGATTATCCTACAGCAGGTGCAACAAGAGCAACTTCAGTAGACTGTGCTGCAGCAAGGTCTAGAGGGAAGTTGTGTGCATTTCTTTCATGCATAACTTCCATACCCAGGTTTGCCCTATTGAGCACGTCTGCCCATGTAGGAACTACCCTACCAGAAGAATCTAAGATACTCTGGTTAAAGTTAAACCCATTCAGGTTGAAAGCCATTGTACTTATCCCCATTGAAGTGAGCCAGACGCACACCACAGGGAATACTGCTAAGAAGAAGTGAAGACTTCGACTATTATTGAAGGAGGCATATTGGAAAATCAAGCGACCAAAGTATCCATGGGCAGCAACGATGTTATAGGTTTCTTCCTCTTGTCCAAACTTATATCCATAGTTCTGTGATTCGTTCTCCGTTGTTTCCCTGATAAGGGAGGAAGTAACGAGTGAACCATGCATAGCGGAGAAGAGAGAGCCACCAAACATACCGATGACACCGGCCATATGGAATGGATGCATAAGGATATTATGTTCCGCCTGAAAGACAAACATAAAGTTGAACGTCCCCGAGATCCCCAACGGCATACCATCAGAGAAACTTCCTTGTCCGAAAGGATAGATGAGGAAGATAGCAAAGGCAGCTGAGACGGGTGCAGAGTAAGCAACACAGATCCAGGGCCTCATTCCTAAACGATAAGATAATTCCCATTGTCTACCCATGTAAGCACAGCTACCAATAAGGAA
>VTLG01000176.1_pt1 | contig 20060 bp, 25 predicted proteins | sample 4694571 | NCBI WGS metagenome assembly VTLG01 (sample SAMN12604809, study PRJNA352737) | marine metagenome | biome: ENVO:00000447; feature: ENVO:00000209|ENVO:00000569|ENVO:01000036; material: ENVO:00002151; isolation source: viral sequences binned using virsorter ... | reverse complement strand
CAGTATCGGTCACAATGCTTGTAGCTTCTTTATCATAACAAAGCGTAATTTTGTAAGTTTTATCTGGAGTTGGAGCGACCACCCAGTAAGTTTCGTCCCAATTTGCATAATATTTAGGAATATCTACAGCTGAAGTTCCTGGTGTAGAATAATACTCAGCCATAAAAGAAGTATCTCTTTGCTCTAAGTAATATTGATTTCCTGCCGCATCCTCTAATTGAGCATATCGAATCGCTCTCATATCACCCGGAATAGTTACATATCTATTTCCAATGACTAGGTTAGAAGTTGCGTAGTAAACATTTTGATCGGTATCAATTGATCTTAAAATTTTATTTTCTGCGTTTTGAATAATTCTTGCTAACACAGAATCAGAAAGTACATTACTTCCAACTTCTGTGTAGTTTCTAATATCATCTCTTAAATTTGTTAAACTGTATGCCATTAGCCGTTAACCACCTTTAATGTTACGGGGCCAGCAGAGCAAGCAGCGCCGCCTCCTGATATTCCCCCTGTTGTTGCTGTATCTGTACTTGTAAAGAAAAAATAATTTTCCGGAGAAGTTAAGTCTCCAGGAGCTGTTGTAACAGTTCCATCAGAATTTTTCTGTCCTACTGTAATTGTAAATCCTGTTGCTGAATCAATATCACTTACATTATCAAATGGTGGAATATTTGCAAAAGCTTGTAAATTCATAGCGTCCGCTCCTCCACTACCAGCAGTAGTTACTTGAGCAGGGCCTCTTAATCTTACGATGTCTCCTGTTTTTCTTTGATGATCTTCTGAATAAACATTTACAAAAGTTGTTCCACCAGCAATAACTGTAGTAAATGGATTAGGATCTAATAAAATTAAACTAACTGCTCCCGCTGGTTGAGGTCTTGGATTCCATAAAGCTTGTGGATCAGAACCCGCTGGTTTAGGATCTAATTGTGGTTGCTTAGGTTCATACTCAGAAGTGTGAACTAACATTCCATTCCATTCTCTTACCATTTCTGTGTAAGGAAATTTTAATCCCGATCTATCAGAAATCGCCCAAGATCTTTTACCTGATGCATATCCGCCCATTATACTCCATCTCCATAAAATGTTTGTGGTGAAATGAAAGTAGATGTACCTTGATTATCAGCATCTAATGCTCTAAGTAATTCACTTTCATATCTTCTTTCCAATTCTTGACTCATATCTGGGGAAAATTTTAAACTTAAATAATAAGCTAACCCAGACATCATACAAGGATAAAATCTATTAACAACGTCAGAAGTATAATTATAAGATCCAACGTCTTGAATTTTTGCTAAATAATAAAAACAAAATTGAAAACTACTAGGTGTACTTGTGCTAGAAACACTTGAACTCGGAGTAGTATATAAAAAAATACTTGGATTTAATTTTCTTTCAACATAATATTGTGAAGGAGTTCCCTTCGCTAATTTATTGGGAGTTTGTGAATAAGTAGATCTGTCTATTTTTGTAAGTGCAATATCTTCAGGAGCTGTAGTCGTAGAATTATTTCTGTAATAAGCTTCTAATATTTCACTAATATCATTTGGAAAATTTTCTGAATCCGAAGCATAACTATATTCTGCTTGACCTTCCACTAAAGGAACTTTAGCTAATTTTACTTTCCATAAATGAACTCCTCTATTACCCCATTCTTGAAACATTATATTTAAAGATCTTCGCGCAGATCTTAACATATAACCAGTTTGAGTTCCCTTTACGCCTGTTCTTTCAAATGCTTCTTGAATAACATCATCTATTTGGGGATTGAATTCTGTAGTTTCTGAAGTCGGTGAAATAGTTTGTGCACTATTTCCCATTCCTGAAGTTGTTGTGGCTCCCGAATTATAATAAAATAATAAAGGTGCACCAGTAGTCCTAACGGGTGCAACTACAATTGTAGTTTTTGCACCAGCAGTTCCCGGTGTTCCTGTTTTTGTAACGCCTGTTGTATATTCTGCTCCGCCGGTTGTAAAAGTTCCATCTTTGGTAGATGAAAAAGATACAATAAAACCAGAATTGGTTGAATCAGCCTGATCAAAAATATAGGTGTTTCCTTCTTGTAAATACAAGACAGGACTCACACTACCATTAATAAAAAATTTATTAGCGGTACCAAAGGCGTTAGTGCCACTTGCGACAGTGACTGTATAAGTAATCGTCGCCATTTAATCTCCTAGCCGTAAAAGAATGTAACTTCGTCAATAGTTGTTAAAGTGCATTTTCCACTTGTTTGACAACGAAGACCAGTTCCTGGAAACTGCATATATACAGTGCCAGTGCCTGAAGCAATCGTGCATAGACTAGTAGAATCATCTAAAATTTCGATAGTTCCTGCACCTGCACTTCCATTATAGTAAAGTCCAAGTATTCTACACGGGCCAGCAAAAATAGTGCCAGCTCCAGCTGAGGTAATGTTAGTACTTTTTATATCTACTGGGTATGTACTCATAATTTTATTTTCTCCTATTAAAAGTGCTCCCGAAGGAGCACTTAATTATTTATTACGCAAGATTATTATTTTGTGAGTACAAAATAGTAAATCTAACTTCACCAGAAGTTGTAGTCGCTGAACTTGTAAGCGTTAATCTTAAATCAGCTGACCCAACATCTTCCCAAGCCAAAGCTCCACCGGCTTCAGTTGTTGGATATTTTCTACCTGCTGTAGTTCCACTAGCATAAGTATTTACGATAGTAGCTGCTCCACCCACAGTATCACCAATACTATAGTTAGTAGTAGTGTTAGCTGCTGTGATCTGATCGATTACAACATCAATGATTTGTGAATTTGCAGGAATTACAACATTAGTCGTTTCTGCTGCTACTGCTCCACTTGATAAATCAAGTGCAACTGTTTGCGACATTACTACTTGACCTGTGTTTTTAATATCAGTTCCAAGTGTTGTTCCAGTTGTATTTCTAATCGTTCCCGCTTTTATCGGTCCCGAAAATGTAGTTGTTGCCATAATTATAATCCTTCCTAGTTATTGAATGCTGTCTCTAGGCCGTCGACTATACGCGTCAGCATTCTTATTAATAATTGTATAGTGTTTACTTTATACCGTAGATTTCGCTAGAGCGCAAGAGGGCTTTGATTATGTTGTGATTTTTAGAGTGTAGCGTTTAAGTAGCTACTGAAACTTGTGCGGCAGACTGTTCAATGTTATTTTGTCTGTCTGCTATTTTGGCTTCTTCGAGTTTAATATCTTTGATAACTTCTTTAATTGCGTTATCAATTCTGACCATATCGAGAGTATATTTACCTTGTTGCTCATACTCCAACTGCCACTTCAACTCCAAGGACCGCTTTTGTTTGTACAGGTCTTGTACCATTAACAACCTCCTCATAGGTTATTCTATTCATCTTGGGATCCATCATTTCTCCAAGATATTCCCACTTTACACCTTTTTCTCCTATCTTGTCAACTATTGAATTTTCAATAGATTCAACATTATCCTCTGCCAAAACCTCAAATTCTGTGTGATAGCTATAAGCGTTGATTTTTACTAGGAATTTCTTCATTCTCTCACCTTATTTTGTAATTGTGGCGGAACGATGTTCCGCCACAAAAATATTTATTGATTACGACGCATTTGATGCAAAGGCACCTCTAGGATCAGAGAATCCGAAAACGTATCTCTCTCTAGCTTTGTACCTTACATTGCCTGTATCAAAGTCACCTTCCATCTTAGTTGCGATAGGTGTTCTTTCAAAATGCTTAAGACCATTTGGTACATCAGTTTTAACGAACCATTTTTTAGTTGCACTTAAGTAGTGGTTAACAGCGTATCCTTGCGGAACCATTCCCATACTTCTTATTGCATTGATATCGTTATCTGCAGTACCTGTCTGTCCTTGAGATTTCATCAATCTCTCAGCAGTAAATTGAAGCGCTGAAGGAATTATCATTTTAACTCCTTGTGCTGCAATTTTAAGGCCTCTTTCATCAGTGAACGCTGCGATGTCGATCAACGCTTGTTCTAATGATGTTTCATTAAGTTCAGCTGCTGTTGTTAACTCGTTTGCAAACGAACCTGATAGTGTAGGGTGGTCAGTAGCAAAAAGCTCCTTACCATCTCCACCAGCATAATTCGAATCAAATCCGTTATTTAAAACAGCTGCGCCTTTGATATTTTTAGTGCTTGCCATAGATCTTGCTAACGCTTTTGTATATCTAGACGCTAGTCTGTCATACAAGTTATCTTCGATAGCTTCTTCTGTGATTGCAAACGCTAATGCGATTGTTTCATTTGTGTAACGAGCCGTGAAAGTTTCTTGAGCATCATCAAATGTTACTCCTTGACCTTCAGGTTTAACTGCCGCATTCGCGAAACCAGATAACATTACTTCCTCTTCGAAAGCTCTGTCAGATGATTCTGAATCGAATATTTCAGTCCACTCGTTAGCGTATTGTTTATACTCTAGTCCAAATAGTGCATTTAGACCAGGCTCTAGTTCTTTAACTAGTTGTGCTCTTGATATTGCCATAGTTATATACTCCTATTTAGCTATTAGTTATACAACGCAGAATTTTTCGCCGCAATAACGACAAAGTTACAGCCAGCGGCTGTTTGGTCTTTATTTTCGGGATCATTCGCGTTTCTTACGACAGTATACATTGCTGTTGTTGCCGCAGAACCAACATCTAACGTAGTGATCGATTGACCATCTTTGTTATCTGTTGCTGTGTAGTTGTTAGTATTAAAGCCTTCCATTGGGTTAACTCCAAGAAGAGTGTCTGCCAAAGCGGCATCAGCTTTTATAACGTATTCCTGTTGAGGATTATCATTAATGAAAGCTAATATGTCATTGGAACCAGTATTATAGTCCGTTGACGTTGCTTGTGATGCTACTACATTATTTGAGAATGTAGGTTTTCCATTAGAGTCAATAAAAAATGCTCCGTTGAAAACACCTATTAGAAGAGCAGAACTTGCTGTTGTCCAACTTGTTCCACCTAATCCACCATCATCTGTAGTAGTAAAAGAAGCATCCTGTACCATTCCAGCATCGCCCGCAGTTCCTCCGCCGTCATTGAATGACATTGGATCACCTTTGTTTGATGCTACGCCTGGTGCAGTTTGGATTTTGTATTCAGATTGTCCTGAAGTCGCTGGAGTATTACCAACGTTCATTACCATTCTTAAACCAAATCCGGTTGTACTTGCATTTGCCATAGTAGTTTCCTTTTTTGTACCTGCCCCGAAGGGCCTCCAGTACGGTTTATATTAATTCGTTGGTTTAGGAATTACTAAAAAATTAGCTTTTCTTTGTACCACCGAAGGTTACACGAGTATCGGCCTCTTTCGAGAACCTCATACTTGGGTGCTGTTCCTTCATAAGATTGTTATTAACTGCTTCTTCTTTGTTTTGAGTTTGCTTTTTATAGTACTCATCAATTTGAAGCGCAATCTCTTCTGGTATCCTAGCCAGCAATAGGCCACCTACTCCGATCATTCCTGCGTATCTACCTTCGCTCATCGATGGAAAGTCTTGATCAGGATATTCATCAGCTCGCACTAATTCATAACCCTCTCTAAGATTTCGAGCAATATTAGACGTGTCTTGATGTCCTAATATTTCTGCTCTTATCCATTGATGTCTAAAGCCTTTTGGCGCAGGCGGTGCATCAAGAGAAGTGGGTGGAGTCCAAACTTTTTTAGCTTCTGTTTTAGCTCTAGTCTGACTCGCACGTGAAGTTTTCATTTTATCTTTTTCCATATGCCTATACTCCTTCCGTGATATTTAATTGTTTCGCATATTCCTCAAGTGGCACACCTAATCTTTTAGCAATTGCTACCTGTGATTGTGTGAGTTTCACAGTTTTTTTGCGTCCTGTTGAAGCCGAACGTCTAGCTGAAGCTACATTCTGAGTAGGTTTTACTCTTTCTGTAGAACTGCCTTCTATCTTATCAAATTTATGCGGAAATTCAAGTCTTATTCTTTTATCAACTTCTGCATAATATTCTCTGCTTTGAGGGTCATAACCTTCTACTTCTACAAGCTTTTTATGTATATCAAAAGCCGTATAGGTCATAGCCGAATCATTACCAAACCAATCATTACGAGCAGCCCACTCTTCAGCTTGAGGATCACTTCGCTGTGGGGCCATTGTTCGTTGAGGTGTAATATTTACTTCTCGTTCTCGTGCCTTTGGTCTGTTCTCATTTGCAACTTTAAGAGAGTTTAGCCTTGCTTCATCCATTGTTAAAGCTGCAATTTGTTTCTGTGCAGAAACTTGAGCTTCAACATCTTGGGATTCAATAGCAGTTTTAAGAGCCAGTTGAGCTGCTGCCATACTAGTCTTAACTCTATTTTCAAATTCAGAAACGTAAGAATTATCTATTTTAGACAATCTAGCTTCCATTTCATTATTTTTACCGTGAACGGCCTGCGCATATGCAACAGCTTCTTCTCGCTGTCTTTCTGCTTCTCTCATTTTACGAGTTAGTTTAGCGATACGTTTTTGAACTCCTTCGCTATATTCCTTTAACTCATCTTTCTCTTCTTGTTTTTCTTCCTTCTTGGGTTCTACCTTTTCTGGAGCAGATTCCACCTGTTCTACTTCAATCTTCTCTTCCTTAGGTGCTTCAACTTTTTCTGGTTCACCTTTATCATCTAAATTAATTTCAGTTGGCTTTTGATCAGCTTCACCTACATCAATTAGATCATCTACTTTTTTTTGTGCTTCTTCTGGCATAGTTCCTTCCTATGTTTATATGTAATGAAGAACTGATTCAGGATCCTTAATGGTCCCTAACACTTCATCATCATTTATTATTCGCACTTCTCCACCTTCAATTGGTAATCTTGAACCAGCATATCTGGCAAACATTACCCAATCTCCTATTTTACACCAAGGTTTTTCAAATTTAGTTTTGTCCTTGTATGCTAAATCTCCCATTTTTAAAACATAACCACACGTCGTTGCGATTCTTGCTTTATCTAATTGTTCTTGAGAAAATAAAATTCCACCTTTAGTTTTTTCTTTAGGTGTAAATGGTAATAACAAAATTCTATAACCAGATGGTTCTGGTAATTGATCTGCTACTTCTTTAATATTATCGGGATCTAATCTTTTTACGTGAGAATCTTCTTCTCTATATTTTTGTTGAAGGGCGTTCCGGTGTTTTGGAATTTCCTCCTTTTTTAATGTTGATAACGTTTCCGTCATTATGCTCCTTATCTTCGTTTAGCAGGTTAGAGATTTCCTGGTTTATTATTTGATAGGCTTGTGCCTGTCCTAATAAATACTTGTATTTTTCCATATTGTCAACCCCACCACTAATCATAGAATCACCGATCTGTTGTAAAGTTGCGTTTATTCTTTTTTTAAGTTTGTATGTTATTTCTAAATCATCCATTATTTACATCCACTTTTTTTATTCTTTCCTTTTTTCTTAACTGACTTACTTCCATATTTCTTAGTCCATTTACGAGCAATCTTGGGCTCATTTTTCCATAAATAACGTCTTTGTTTTTCTGATTTAAAAGGCATTATTCAAATTCCTTAAGAGTTTCTAGTTTTCCTTTAGCACTAGAAATTTGTTTAATAAGTTTATCAACCTCGTCAATATGTTGAGCGTGTTGACCAATTCCAACTGAATGATCTAAAAAAATTTTAAGAGTAGCATCAGCTTGTGAAATCTGAGCTTTATATTTATCTTCAAGCGCGTCGATTATTGCTTTTCTCATCTCACTTATATTTATTATCTAACTTCTTTGCCAAATCCTCTTTTAGCACAGCCTCTAGATTTTACTCTTCCACCTTTTTTGTAACCTCTATTCAGTTCACTATGTATTCTACCGATTTCGTCTCGTCTGTTTCTGTTAGAACGTTCCGCTTCGACTCTACCTAGTTCTTCTAATAGATTAGTTCTGCCTCTGCCAGCCATAATTTATCCTTTTCTTTTTTTAGCCATTTTTTTAAAAGTTTTAGCTAAGTTATATCTTTTAGATCCTGGAGGACAAGATTTGCTACCAAATTTTTTACCTGTGCAAACTCCTTTAGTTCCTCTTCGTTTAATTGATGCAGTTACTTTTTGAATCCAGTCTCCGTCTTTCGCTGCAACTCTTCCACCGCCTCTTAAAGCAACACCCATACCTCTATTATCTTTAACAACTCCACCACCTCTGTAGATACTTCTTTTTGTTTTCCAAGGTGTAGCCGATGTTGAATCAAAATATTGTGGCATTATCTATTTATTTTTCCAGATTTTTTAGCTTTAGAACCCCATTTACCATAAGACTCATCTCTTGAATCTTTCAGTTGTTTCTTAGTTCTTTTCTTTCTGATTCTCATTGCGATAGATTCATCTTTTCTATCTTTGTATCCTTGTTTCTTCACGCTTCCTCCTTTTTTCATTCCAGATTCTCCATATGGAAATCTGACATTTGATCTTACTCCGTTTTGTCTCATATTTTTCTCCTAAGTAACTTTATTATAACTTATCTTATTAGACAAGTCTATTTTTTTCCATTCCTAAAAATTTGTGTTCCCTTTATACCAAAAATACTCGCGCAGACAAGGATCCATAAATTGGTGAACCAGCTCGGCAGTGCCTGGAAATGCTCGAAGAACACTTTTATCTTATCCATAGCCGCCGGATCGTCCGACCAGACCCCATATGCGAGCACCAAAATCGGGAGCGTTAAAATCGCAAGGACCACCTCGTCTTTATAGTCGTTTTGACGGGCTTCTAAAAGTTTGCCCTGGTAAGCTTCCTCACCTCGGGCCATCTTAGCTGCGTGCATATGTTGTGCATCAGCCATAGCCATTTGAGTCTCTTTACGCTTTTTGTAAATGTGCGTTCCAGCGTTTAGAGCTAATTTAATAGCACTGAACCACATACTAGTACCAAGTAGCTTTAACCGGTTTTTTGTCAGCACGCATTCTTTTTGTGCCTCTGACAGTAACCGTTTGAGATTCTTCGATGTTAGGGACCTCTTTTGTGATATTAACGCCACCAGTTTGGTAACCGTCTTTACCAACGCCTAATTCTTTTTCAGTTTTAGGGTCTTTGTTCATAAAAGTTTGTCCTCTTTGCCAATCTTTTCCCATAGTTTACTCCTTGTGTTAATTATACCTATTTTTTTTTGAAATTTCTACCAAAATCGTGTCTTTTACTTTGGTCTGCCATTTGCTGTTTAGCAAGAGACACTCCGGCACGTAAATGAGCCAATTCTTCGTTCTGTTCAAGCTTTTCATCGTGTTGTTGATCATTCATTAAAGCTTTCATCTTATCAAGATTGATTCTTTCTTCACTTTCTTCCTCTTTTCGCTCATTTTCCATTGCTCTTAGATCAACTTCTCTTGATTTAATCTTCAATAATGGATCACCCGCAAATTCACCTGTAATTTTTTCTTCTTCTTTAGCATAATCTTCTTGCATTTCAGCAATTAGTTGAGCTTTTCTTGCTTCAATTTGGTTTGTTATCTGTTGCATTCTTTGTTGTTGCTGTTGCATTTGTGGATTTTGCATCATTCCTTGTGCCATAGCTGGATTCATTCCACCCATTTGTTGCATTTGTTGTTGTATCATTTGTAATTCTTGTAATTCTTCTACAAATTCTATTTGAACTTGTTCTTGTGCCATCAAACTGATGTGTTCTAAAATATTTTTTTGAATTGCAGCCATAACCATAGGATTATTTTGTACCATATTCAATCTCATAAAGTTTAAGTGAGCATCAATGTGAGCTTTGTGGTCTTGACCTGGAAAAGCTTGAAATGGTTTTTGTGACATTGCCATAATATGCTCTAACGCAGGGTCCATTGGTATTGGTTGTGGAGGTGGTGGTAAAATTGCATTTACATTTTTCACCCCCAGCGCATCATACATAGATCTATATGCTTGATATAGGTTATGCATCTGAGGATTTGATTGCGCTAGTTGTAATTGACTTTGCGCTAAAGATATTCTCTGCGTTTGAGAGAATATATTAGGATCAGCAACTGGTAGAATATCTATTCTATCATCAAAGTCTTGTAGTTTAACTTCTCTTCTAGCACCTGGTACATCATAAGGATAAACCGGTGGAAGATAAGTTTTAAATACTTCTGCTAATAATTTAAATTCTTGTTTTAAACCTACATACAATCTTTTGTGAATAGCTGACATTACTCTTGAACCTCTTTCAAGTAATGCAACCGTAGTACCGACTGCAGCTTGTTGGTTCATATCGCCAACTTGCATATCAGCGATGGCCGCGAAACGTTGTGCACCTTGAACAACAATACCCATTAATTGTAATAATGTTTGGTCTGGTCCTTTAAAAGGTAAAGTCATAAACTGATCTTTAATATTGCCGCCAGGTGCATCTACATCTCTAAATTCACCAGGTTGTAATGGTTGTGCATCGTCTCTAACTCTAATACCTCTAGATTTAAATCCAGCGGGTAGATTAGCTAAAGTTCCTGCATCTAATAATTGTCTTAAAGCTGCTGTGGCAGTTCTAGTTAAACCACCAATCATATGAATTAAACCAAAACCATAAAAACCAGTTCCAGGTAAAAATTTAAATTGAACAAAATAATCTTTTTTCTTTTTAAGAGGATCTTGAGCAGCATAATTTCTTCTAATCGATAAAACATCTTGAGTCGCTTGGGCAATCGTTACTACATAAGGTAATTTAATTCCTGTAGGTTCTCCATCTTCTCCTACATCTTCATAACCATCTAAATCTAAATCAGTATGAATTTCAAATAAAGTATATTGATCTTCTTGACCATCTCTAGAAATTCCTTCTAACTCTAATTTTTTATCTTCTAATTGATTTTCAGTAACTGGAGGTTTACCTAATTCTATATCTCGATAAAATCCGGATACTTGTTGTTTTCTTAATTCGTTTTCTGAAACTTTAATAACGTGTACAATTGCTTCTGCATCTTCTAAAGAATTTGCAGAATAAGGTACAATTAAATCATCAGCGGGAACAAATTTAGAAACGGCTCTTCCTAAAAGATCATCATAATAAACTTTCTTAAAAGTTGAGCCGCTTAGAGGGAGGTAAAATAACATTTGGTCAAATTCTGGTTCATACTCTTTCATCTGATCCATAATTTGCCAATTCATAAAATCTTTAACACGTTTGGCTTGTTCTTCTTTAGGAATGTTAACATCTCCTAAAATTTGAGTTCTTACTGGTCCATCAGCTGGGAGTAACTCTTTATAAGCCTGCGCTTGAAATTGCGTAACTGCTTCTGCAAGAACCGGGTGATTGACACCAGAAGCTCCACGAAATGGTTCTGTTCGTCTTTCATATTTAAATCCTAATAGTTCTAGTCCGTTTCTGTAAGTTTCTTCCCAATCACCTCTGGACTCTTTGTATTCGGTATATTGATCGAAAAGTTTATGACCTAAAGGTTCCAAAACATTATCCGGCATTGTTTCAGCCAAGTTTGCAAAATGATCTTGTGCTGGATCTATCTCCGGTGCACTAGGATCAAAAGAAACTTCTGCTCCGCCTGTTTCATCCATTGCAATTTCAACTGGGCCAGTAGGTGTGTCTATAACTTCAGCCTTTTTTTCTGTCTCAATGATTGCTTCATCAGGAATTGCGTTAGGACCAATATTTGGTAATGATTTGTCTATTTCAGCCATTTTGCTATTCTACCTTCTTTTAAATAATGATTCAACACCTGACTCACTGATATCAGGGATTTCTATTATTGTCAAACTTACATCAGCATCATCTTTAATATGACCTCCCTTGGCGTTTTTCTTACGTCCTTTAGGATCAAAATTCATTAACTCTACTGTTTGGTCTATTTTTTTAGCTCCTTGAGGATCAGTCTCTCTCATAAATCTAGCAAACTCTTCTGCCACATTGGGATCTGAGATATTAATGGTTCCAGTGTTTTCAATTCCTTCTAACGTCTTCGTAGGTTTAGATAATTTTTTCATTTGAAGCATTTTAGCTCTGTCTCCCATTACGACATCTACTACAGCTCCGTAAACTTTCATTTGAGTAGCTTGATCTAAATCATCATAAAGCATATTATTAAAAGCTTGGGGATTATTTTCAACCAATGCTTCTGCTGCCATTTGGGCATCATATTTATAATCTCCTGTTGGAAATATGTCATCTACGGCTGCTCGAATTTTAACAGGGTCTTCCCAAATCTGAACAGTCTCCGTGACGTTAACTGGATTTCGTAAATTAAAATCTTTTATAGCTTGCGCTGTTTCTTCTGCTTCAACAACATTTTGCGGTCTTTTAATTTCATTAGCCGTTGTAATAGCGTCGTCTCCATATTTATTCCAAATAGATCTAATGGCTGACCATAATCCTTTGGGCATTCCACCTTTCCACATTCCAACTCTTCCACCTGCTGCGTAGCCTCTTTTTCTTTTAATCCAATCTTCTAAATTAGTAATTCCTCCTTCAATAATTCCTTCTTCCCAATCTTTACTATAATCACCTTCAGGACCGTGACCTCTATAAACCAATTCCCCCTCCGTTAATTCTTTCGGTGCTCCGGGTCCAAGATCCATATCCTTTCTAATTTCGGCACCTGCTTGAAATCCATAATCACTTTCAAAGTTAACACTCGTATCTCCTGAAGTTAAATTTACTTCTACGTCAATATCCGGTTTGTCTGGGTGTTTATAAGTTCTAACTCTATCCGACTCACCCACAATCGTTCCTTCATCCATAACTCTTTTTATAACCGCTTCGTAAAACTGAATTCCCTTTTCCATTGTGTTATCTGCGGCTTGGGTAATTCCTTCACGGACAGCGGAGGGTCTAAATACATTTATGTATTTAGAAAGCGCGGGCATTGTAGCCAGCCCAATTAATCCTTGTATAAAAGCTCGTCTATTCATCTCTGTTAAATAAGTTGTATATCATACCTTCTTGGTTTTGATAGTTTTTGTAAGCATCGTATCCCGTCAGTCCTAAAGATAAGGCAAGTCCTGGTAATCCTAAAAATCTTGAAGCTCCAGCAATCATTCTTGGACTCATTCCCATTCTTAAAAATTTACTCGTCATTCCCGGTCTAGCTGTACCTACGTTTTGTAAATTAAAATAATTTCTTAACCCTTCTGCCATTGTTCTTTTTGGTGCATCTCTAATAACTCCAGCACCTCTTGATAAAGGTTCCATAAAAGTTAATCCTAAAGCTGGGCCTAATGGATCCGTTAATACATCCGTCATTGTTTCACCTTCTTCTAATCTTTTAGCAGCAAAGGGTACTTCGAATAAAGCAGTCATTGCTGGTGTACCAAAAGTCGTTAGAACAGGTTTTAAAGCTCCCGTAATTCCTAAAGCAGATCTCGTTCTGCCTCTTCCTAACTCTCTAGCTTTTTTATAAGCTCCAGGAATTTCTTGTGCAGAAAAACCTATAGAAGTTCCGGCAACCGTCTTGAGTGGGTTTTCTTTAAGCCATTCCCAAACTTGAAGTTGGTCCGCTGGTTCTTCTGTTTTAGTATTTACAATGGAGCCCAGTGTTGAATTATATTTTAAATTTTCTTGGGGTTCGACTACTTTATCTGGCGTTATCTCGGAAGCTTCTACTTCTCCTCCTAACATTCCTACTCCTAACATTGCCACTAAGCCGGCTACCCCTGTACGTCTTAATGCTTTAGACAATAATCTATTTGAAGCAGGATTAAAGTCTCCAACTTTTTTAACTGTTTTAATAGCCTCTTGTAAAAAAGGATCTATTTGTTTAAAAGCGGGTTCTTTATCTCTTCCAGTTGCAATAAAAGATTTAATGGCTCGTTTTGCTTTTTGTAAAACTGAATCGTCTAAAGATGATTTAGGATAAATAGTTCTTATTTCATCCCCTACAAGTTTTTGTCTTGTTTGATCTATCCCAAATTTTTTATCAGCCTCATCTAAAATTTTATTTTGAATATCTAGATATTCTTGTGCTTTTTCTCCCGTGGCTCCTTTGGCTAATCTAAGTTGAGTTACGGCTTTGGGATCAAACTGAGTTCCTTTTACAAATCTATTTTGATAAGGATCCATTGCTGTAATTTGAGTTAATCCTTTTGGATCATTAATAATAGATGCTCTGGCAATTCCTCCAACGTGCTCTTGACCAAAATTGTATTTTCTTCCAAATAAATTTCTAATGGGATCTATTTGAGTTCTGTCTACATAACGAGAGTAGGCAGCTTCTGAATTAATAGGATTTCCTGTTATCGGATCAATTTTAGGAACCCAACCTTTTTCTTGAGCCAGTTTTAAAAGTTGTGCAGTTCTTTTATTATATTCTCGTGTTAGTCTATCCTTGGTTGCTCCTTCGCCCGCCCTTGGTCTTTCCGGAATGCCCAATGCTTTTCTGATGTCCCTATTTAACCCAATATCTCGTCCATAATCCCCTTTTTGAGAAATATCACGGCCTAGTAATTCATATGCGGTAAAAATTCTTTGTCCACTAAGTATATTTCGGCCGGCTTTGGCTCTTTTAAGTAATTTAGGATATTTTTGCGAAACATAATCTAAAACTTTTTCTTTAAAATTATCTACCGCTCCTATTTTATTAGTAGCATAAACTTTTCGGTAAGCTTCTTTATTTTTATTAATAAACTCACGTACATCTCTAAGAGCGGCTCTGTTCTCACGTAATGTTTTTTGTAAAAAAGTTTTTTCAATTTTTTTTAATTCTGGGTTTTTTGCTATTCGAGACGCAAGAGCACTAGTAATCTCTGTACGTACACCCCTTGGGCTCTTTAAAGTTTTATAATAATCTTTATTTTTTTCTAAAAGATCCTCAGCAATTTGTACTCTTGTTTTTCCTGCTCTGATATCTCGATCTAAATCCTCTAAAGTATAATTTTTTAAATATTTAGTTTTAAGTGCAAATTTTTCTTTAAGTTTTTGAGACCCTAGTCCAGTTGGTATTTTATAATTTTTTAATATAGGATCTAGACGTCTGTCTGCTATATCAACTTTAAAAAGTCTTTTAATTTCATTTTTAATTTCTGACTTAGTATACTTTCCTGTTTTAGCTAATTCTCTTACTTTGTCTTCACGAGGTTTATATACAACGTCTTCTCTAGAGGGTAAGTCTAATCTCTTTAAAGGAGTTGTTGATTTTAATTTTGGAATATTGGCCTGCGCTACTATTTGTTTCTCGGTTAGGCCTTTAAGTTTTAATTTTTTTATTTTTTCTAGTTCAGCCTCTGTAAATACAACTTGTCTGGCTTCTCCTACTTTAGGTCTGTTTTTAATAAAATTTTCTAACTTTTTTCGGCCAGCTAAAGTATTTGGTGCTAGTTCAACTTTATTAGTTCTATTTCCAAATTTATCTGTGTCTGTATAACGTACTACGAGTTTTCCTTTATGGGGTCCTCGACTAATTAAACTAATTTCCACTATCCCCTCCTAGTGAAGAGCGAAGCTAAACCTCCGTTAGCGTAACCGATACGTCCACCGTCTCTTCTACCTCTGGAATAACCTCTGTTTCCGTGAGCATCTGTATAAGATCTGGCTGCACTTCTCATTGAAGTAGTATCTTGTCTCGCGGCAGGTGATCTATTTCTATTAGCGGCCTCTATTCTTGCTAAATCTCTATTAACAGCGTCTGAACCACCTCTCTCAATTTGGAAGTTTCCTCCTAATGTTCTTTCACCCACACCACGTTGGCCGTGTGCTCGCATTTCTGCTGCTCTGGCTTCTTGTTCTTTTTTAACTTTATCCCAATTTTTCTGACTAAATGATTTACCTAAATCTTTTCGTCTTTGAAACCACGCCGCTTTCTTGGCTAACATTGCATCATAATCATTGGTACCAAACAGTGACACTAAATTTTTACCGGCTAATGGACCTTCTAAAATTTTATATCCATCAACACTCTTTTGAGGTAAGAAACCTACCTGTCTTAAATCGTCAACCTGTAGTCCTAAACCTTTACTATAGTTTGGAGAATTAATATTAAAAGGGTTTCTATTCATTGCTTGAACAAGTCCCATTATTCCTATTGGTGGCATTTCAAAATTAGAAAGTTTATCTTTTGCTCCGCTCCACACATCTCCAATTTTTCCCTTAAATTTGTCCCAACCACTTTGATAGTTAGGAACTGATTTTTGTATTCTTCCTGGAATTCTGTTTTCGTCAATCAATTCTTCCACAAGAGTTATATCTTGATCTGCTTCTACTTCTGGTTCTTGGTAACCTATTGGAAACATTCCTAATTGTTGTTGTTTCATTAGGTAAGTTGGACTTTCATAAGGTTCAGAAGGAGTTATATTTCCTACTCTTGGATTAAAATCTTCAAATCTTGCTACACCATCTGTAGCTTGTAAAGGTCTGTTACTCCAATATCTACCAAAATCTATTCTTCTATTACGGTCTATAGGGACATTACCTGCTAGATCATACATTCCTTTGCTTTCTGCGTGTTCTATCCAGTCAGGAGTTCTATATTCAAACTGTGGCTGCATTGCTTTAAAAATATTGGATGTAGCGATATTAGAAGGAGCATCTTGATAAAGACCTTCATAATTAATTGCTGGGTTTTTACTTTTTTTCATAACTTCCATTAGATCATATGATTGAGGTGTTGTAGTATCTATAGCTTCATTTGGAAGCTGATTAATTTGCATACCAAATTGATTTCGATTTAAAGGATCAATAGGCATTGGATTTTGATTTCTCTCTCTTTCAGCCAACCACTCCTCTTCTCCTGCGTTAGCGATTGTAGGATCAAGAGTAAAACCGAGTACATTTAACGGACCCCAAAAAGGATTTGTTGCCATTATACTATTCCTCCATATCTAAATCTTGGTATCTCTGGTGTTGTTAATTGCATAATCTCATTGACGTAGTTTTCCCAAAATGTCATATCGTATTTTGGTCCAAACACATCATCCATTAATTCTATTTCCTTTTTTATCGCTTGGACAAAAGCATCGGGATCATTGTTAAATCTTTGTTTATCTACAAATTTTAAAATTTCATAACTTTTCTCTTCACCTACCAAATTATCTAAATCTTCCATTACACCATAATAAACTTTGTCGTTAAGACGCCTCGTCATCTCTCCTCGATCATCCGCGCCCATCGGTCCTTCAATATTGTCATAAGCGTCATCCCCTTTCCACCACCTTGGTCCTTTTTCTAATTTCATTTCATCTAAATCCGATAATACTCCTTGTTTAACTTTTGTATCGGCTCCCATCTCCGCGGCTCGCGCTACGGTAGTCGCGGCTCGTTTGCCTTCGCGAATATTTCCACCAGATTCAGTTACAATTTTTCTAATAGTTGGATTTTCAAACTCTTCGCCTCTCATCTTTCTTATAAATTTTGCATACTCATCTCTTTGAGCCCAGTTTTTAATATTACTAGTATCCATAGGTCTTTCAGAAGCTACAATATCATCCCAGAAAACTGGATTTGGAATTTTGCTATACTGATCGCCTTTACCTCTGTAATATCCAAAATAGTCTTTAGGAATCATTGAACCAATTCCTTTTTGACCTGTTTGACCTTTTTGACGTTTTTCTATTTCTAATAATTCGTCAAAAGTTTCATCCCCTCTTAACTTAACACCAAGTTTCTCTTCCATTGCTGGATAATTAATTTTACCGGGTCTTACAGAAGGTTGGTTGACAATTTCCCCTTCGTTTAAAAAACCTTTAAACGCATCAGGAGTGGTTACATTGCTTGGTGCAAATTCTATGAATTCATTTTCAATAATAGCTCTGTCTCCTGGGTCAATCGTTTTTCCACCAGTTTGTTTGAAATATTCAGATACAATGTCTTGCATCTTTAACTTACCAGCTTGAATGCCAGGTCTTGCTGCTACTAAAATTCTTAATAATAATTTATTCGCCATTAGTAATATGTTCTCTCAATTCGCGGTAATGTTTTATCTTTATAGTCTTCAGGGTGAACTACAAATCCTCCCTGTCTAAAACGCATTACTGCCTGTGTTGTACTGTCCACCAAATCATCGTGATCTCCATAAGGAAATGATGCACACTCTTCTATAACCTCTTCTGCGAATTTTTCATCGGGCGCCCAAATGACTCCAGACTCAAAGAGCGGAGAAACGGCGTTTACTCTAGCGTGTTTGTCTTGTCCTTTGCTAGGTGTGTAATTTATAACAGGAATACCAGCTTTTCGCAACTCATATGTCAAAGGTAAGCCAGCCGCTTTTGCTTCTATAATAACCGTCTCAGGATTCCAATAGCGGTACTGTCTAAAGGCTTGTTTTCGTAAATCTGGAAATTCTACTCGTTCCTTAAACGAATCTAACAAGATTAAATTCGCTGCGCTGTCCTCGCTTGGGTAAAATACGCCCCAAGTGGTAATGGCAGAAAAGTCCGCAGTTTCCTTTTTCAAATAAGCCGTATCGTAAGATTGTATAACGTGTTGTAGAGGAGGAACGTAAGGTTTATCCCAAAGTTTCCACCATTCTCGCTTAATGAGTGATCCTTCTTCAGAAGTTGGGTTTTGCATCCATTGCGCGTTCCACTTTCCGATAGAAAGTGACGCTTTAACAGATTCTAACTCTTCTTTCTTCCAATATTCTGGCCAAACAGGTTTACCTGAAGGCATAATCGCCGGAAATTCTATTATTTCCCATTTATCTGATTTTAATTCTTTTTGAGACTTCAATAACATCCCGGTTAAGTCTTTCATATTCCATCTCGTCATAACTAACACAATTGCTCCACCGGGTTGAAGCCTTTGACGCGGTCCAGACGTATACCATTCATAAGCTCGTTCCATTGCCGGCATATTTAACGCATCTTGCTCAGAATGTGGGTCATCAATGATTAATAAATCCGCTCCACGACCCGTTATCGCCGATCCGACACCAGCTGCGTAATATTCACCGCCCTGAGCTGTTTCCCATTTACCCGCTGCCTGTGAATCTTCTCTTAAACGCGTTTTAAAAATTTGTTGATACTCCGGTGAGTCAATTAAAGTCTTCGCTTTACGTCCAAAACGGATCGCGAGTTCTGTCGTGTGGGTTGTTTGAATTATTTTTAAATCTGGCTTACGCCCCACCATCCACGCTGGAAGTAAAAAGGATGCAAACTCAGATTTCGTATGCCTTGGTGGCATATTAATAATTAATCTTTTAATTTTACCCTGTGCGAGTTTATTAAATTTTTCAGCAATTTTTTTATGATGTCTCCCTTCGATAAATTCAGGCCAAACGTGTTTAACAAAACCTAAGAAGTCATCGTGGACCGTGGCTTGCTTAGTTTTTTCCTCTAGCTTCATTGCTAGCTTTAAAAATTCTTTTTGAGCGTCGGGCGGGAGTTTATCTATAATTTCTTGTTTCATAAATTTTTTTGCAGAATTTTTTCAACTCTGTTTTCCTCTCATAATGGTTTTATAGCACATCTATGTCTAAATCAAAGTCTAAAGGTCAAAACTTTGGGACCCCTTTTTAGCCTGGGAGGGTGGGCCCATAGTTCTCAAGCAAAAAGCCCAAAAAAAATGGACCCCTATTTCTAGGGGTCCATTCTACTTGTTTAGAGTTTTGTGATTAGTCTAATAGTTTGAAGTATGCATCTGTGAAATTCTTTTGAAACCAAGTAATTCCCTTTTGCATAGTGTCATAGTCCTCAGACATTTCTGAGCCAATGATTGTGTCATAGATAGCAACTGCAAAAGCTGGTAGCTTTGCAGATACTTGATGATGTTCATCATTAAACCTATTATGAATTGTCATTTCTTTAAGAGGATTACTACCAAAGAAACATTGGTCAAATGGTTTAGGTATTGTGATGTCTTTATTATTATAAGTAAATGTTTTCATAAGTTATCCTTTCTATGTATGGGATATTATCCCATACATAATTAAAGTCAAGTATTTAATGTATAATTATCGTCATCAAATTGCGCCTCGGTTATATCCCTTTCTTCGCCAGTACACATATTATAACAATAATAAATTGCCTCGCCATTTTCTCGTTGCCAATTATAACGATATCTTTTGCGCCAAGCATTATTCTCGGTCAATACTATCGGTTGAGTTATTCTTCCAAAATAATTTAAAGCCTGCTCACCAAACTTATTAAACCAATCTCTTTCGCAGTTCATTGAACACGCGTTGCCACTTAAATAATAAAAACTACTTCTG
>VTLG01016698.1_pt1 | contig 20061 bp, 28 predicted proteins | sample 4694571 | NCBI WGS metagenome assembly VTLG01 (sample SAMN12604809, study PRJNA352737) | marine metagenome | biome: ENVO:00000447; feature: ENVO:00000209|ENVO:00000569|ENVO:01000036; material: ENVO:00002151; isolation source: viral sequences binned using virsorter ... | reverse complement strand
GGTAAATAATACTCCTGATGTGCTTGAGTTTACCATTGTTTGGACTATGACTCCGACTCCGGTTTTATCAAGCCCGGAATTTTCAGTGTACGCTTCTACCCTGTCACTATCAGCGGATTCTCTTACGGTCGCAATCGCTTTAAGTAACTCGTTGATGTTTCTGACATTTAGTACGGTGTCATATTGCCCGGCGAAACTAAACTGGTCTCCATCTTCTCCGATAGCTGAGGAACGTACTGCTACAGGATAGCCCCCACAGACTTCTGAAACGGTCATAGCGAGTACTTCCTTGCTATTTTCGTCTATTACTTCGTCTGGACTGATGGCGAACCCCTGTGGGACTTCTGCTACTGAACCAACTGTCTTGGTTAGCTGGGCAAGGTTGTGTGCTTTACCACCGAAGGTTTCCTTGGGTAATTCTGAGGTGAAAAAATCTATGGCCATTTGTGATACTCCTTTATATTGATTTACTCATCCTATCATGGATGTCAATGTCTGTCAACTATACTACAACTGAATCTGGATGCCTCTGATTCTGGTATACATCTCCGCAATAGCTGGTGAAGCGTAATGACACAATCGGACAAAATCCTCTCTTTGGTTTGCGTCTAGTATGTTCGCTATTCCAGTGGTAGTCCACGCCTTATTGAAGTAACTACCCCCGTTGTGCTGGAGTCCCCAGCAGGTGTCAATAAACATTACTGGAGTGTATTCTCCGGTGACGTATCTGCGGAGCGTTTTTGCTATATTAGCCCAGCGTGGCCCACCGTACCCACCCCCGGTGAATAAAACGAAGGTTTTTTCAGCCCAGAGTAGAGCAGTATTGGAGCGTTTTTGCTATATTAGCCCATCGTGGCCCACCGTACCCACCCCCGGTGAATAAAACGAAGGTTTTTTCAGCCCAGAGTAGAGCAGTATTGCCGAACTGTCTGCGGAAGTATTTCCACTGCTTCCAAGTGGTGTGACGGTCGTTACTGAATCCGAATTGAGGTTTGTTAGCTTGTTGAGTCCATTTCACTGCTAGACGCAGTGGGGCTGGAATTCCACTAACTCTACGAACTCTATGGCGGGCATGTCGCAATTCTCCACCTACAGCCATATCGGTGTATCTGACAAATTGCGGTAGTACATACTCCATTAGTTGGTCAAAAAGTCCTTCGTCTAATTCATCAATAAATAGGTCATACAGTAGGTAGAAGTCTGACGCAGTTCTGGATATCTTCATATTCGGGTCTAAGTTCCAGTGGTCCCATCTAACATCACTGGAACCAGTGTTTTCAAAACCTTCATATGTGGGATAATAAGGTCCGTTTACGCTTTCGTAGCAAACTATGCCACCGTAGACAAAATCTGGTTGTGCTTGTGGCTGGGCACTGGTGCTGTGGTTAATTTCTAGTGCCATGATTGATACTCCTTTAACTTGATACAATCCATTATATACTGGTTGTCAACGTCTGTCAACATTACCCGTTAACGGGGAGAAACTCCCCGTTACAGGCTCCGCATATTGTGCCGGGTGCTATTCGGACTGCCCAGAATGTGGTACTTCCGTTGGGGTCACCTTTTTCGCAGTTGCACGCATACTTGCGGGTTTTCTTAGCTTTCTTCGTGGCGGGACTGAGTACAACGCCATCAACGTCGGATATAACATCGGTGTCGTTATCATCACTTAGGACTTCGGGCTCCTCTGTGGCCGTCTGAGCTTTCTTGAATTCTTCAATGAACTGCTTCAGCATATCTTTCTTGTCCTCGTCTGGAAGCCCTGTCACTTGCATGAACTTGGTTAGGACGTGTCGGAAGGGAAGGTTGATTTTCTCAACTTGTCCGCTCGAGGAACAAACTAGCCCCATTTTTTTCATCCGCTTTTGCCAATCGAGTGAGTAGTACCAGTTGTCTTTTTTATCGAATACCTCGCTACGCATCTCCTCGATTGCTATGAGTAGTCCAATTAAGGTTTGTTCAAATGAGAGGCCAATTTTGAGGTCGATATGATGGGGTAGTGCTACTCCATCACCTTCGTAGTGATACTTGGACATCCTCTGCATCCTACCGCTGTCATCGTGGCCGATTATCGCTTGTGGTAATTCTTCGTTGTATACGAATTTGTTGATACAATCGAAAGAATTATAGGCACTCGCTACGGACTGTTGGTGTCTCCAGTTTTCTGAATTGATTGCTAGGTCTTTAACTATCTCTGCTATTCCCATTGGCTGGTTCATAATTGATACTCCTTAAATATTTGATATTCCTACCTTATCATGGTTGTCAAACATTGTCAACAAGTAATTTACGGAAAGCCATCCGGCGTAATGTCTGCTCGTGCTTGATAACCGCCTCTATGTGGTGGCACATGTTAATACGTCCGGTTGAGTGGCATAGCTGGCACACATAATTTCCTGATTTCTCATAATAGTAGACTATAGTTTCGGCCATTCCCGGTGGGAACTTAGCGTCATGTAATGCCCATACACCGTCAGTGGTTTTTGTTATGATATTCCATCCCTTCATGATTATTCCTCCTCTTTCTCTGAATCTGAATCTGGAGCCCCGAAGAACGGTAGGTTTTTGCTAGTCGGATTTCCATCTTCGTCAAACGTAATAACGGTAACGCCGATGTCGCTGTTAGGATTGTCCAAGAATTCCTGAGCATCTTCCGGTGTTTGGATAATCCCTTCGTTGGTTTCCTCTGCCTGTGATTTGGAATGTAGGGTATACGAGGATTCCGTTTCGTAATATTGTTCAATTAGCTTTACAACACGCTCCTCTGCGGTCGCTAGGTCTCCTTCTACCCTACTCATATAGACCTGCATATCCTGACTGCAGTTGAATGTACATGCATGTCCGTTGTGTAGTGCTAGATGCGTTACTGGCATTTCGCAGTTGGAGTTGTTTCCGTGTCTTGAAAGGTTGACTGTTACCTTTCCTATTTCTTCGATTAAATCTTCTGGCCATTCTCCGATAACAGTCTCATTAAGGTCCGCATCTACTCCTAGCTTGAGGTGTGTATCCTCAAATTGGATTTCCAAGTAGCCCGCAAAGTAGACTTTGCCCTTAGCTACCTCGCCAGTAGCATTGGTTATAGTTTTCTCCAAAAAATCCACATGTAATGTTACGCCTTTCATGTCTCTCTCCTTATATTTTGCTAGTCTCTTACTCAACTATATATTTCTCTTTAATCCAGTCTGCGTTTCTTTGGAATTCCTTTAGTAACTTCTGTGGTACATTTGCCCCCCGTCGCCCGTATGAGTCGCTGAAATACTCTGGGAATCCATCGGCTTGGGTAAAGTAAGCCCATTCCCTATCAATGTATCCGAAGCTTCCAACATTTCGGACTAACCCTAATCTGAAATAGTACTCCTCAGTGTCTTCATTATCTCCGACTAACCAACCGAATTGTTTTAGCTGTCCGGGGTCTTGGAAATCAGGGTCGATATCCTCACCTGCTCGAAAAACTTTTTCTTCTACCCACTCGTAATATGTAGTCATGTGATACTCCTTTATATTATTGAATAAGACCATTATATAGTGGTTGTCAACACTTGTCAACATGAAAGCCAAATATCTATTCTATTGTTTCAGACGGGGCGGGGTATCTGAAAGAATACAAATGGAGTGGAAAAAGTTGGCACCTTTGGCACCTTGAGGGTGTCTGTTTGAGTTTAAACTCAAACTTTATGCGGTTTATTTGTGGTTATTTGTAGTTTATTGCCGGTTTATTGCCGGTTTCTAGCAATGGGGTTAAAAGGGTTAAGCCCCGTAAACTCTTCTTAATTAAGAGTAAAAAGGTAAAAATGTACTGGTTTAAACTACCAAAACGTGGCTTAACAGGGGCATAACAGGGGTACCATATGTGGTATTAAGTACGGGTGTGACCCGTTGGTGACCTACTCGTTTTCCAGAATCTTCATAGCAGTGCCAGCTAAGAATCCGAACAACGCTCCAATCAATCCTGTAAGGACCTCAATAGCTCCCATCTGCATCCCAATCCAAGCGGCGAAGATACTGAATATGGTCCCGCATAAGATAGCACAAAGGATTTGCGGTCGAATTTTTCCAATCATAGTCCTAACTCCCTAACCACTAAATAGATAACCATTGAAAGGACTGCACTGAGGATAGCCAATATTACAAACATCATGCCTTGTAGTTTGGCCACCCTACGTTCCATGTGAACCCAGTCGTTATTCAAGAACTTGCCGAATGAGTCTACAAGGTACTCCATAGCCGTGTAACTACTAGCATCCCTTCCTTCTCTCACTACCCTAGACCTACGCATTACGGGACTATACCGGCATCTTGAGCAGTACCTAGAGCCATGCCTGTAGTCGGGTCATCTGACAGGCCTCTTTTTTCATGTCCTTGGAATAAATTAACGGCTCTAGTAGTAAGACGGGTATTCTCTGTTTCCAAATCCGCTATTTTTGCTTTTAGTATCCTGACATCAGCGATATGCAATAGTTGCGCCCAAGCTAGCGGATTGATTCCAGCTAATGCTTTTAAGTCCTCAACGCTGATTTCTAGTCCCATCTGTTCTTCACCCATTCGGTCCTCCCGTTCTCATATAAATATACCTCATCTCTCTGGCACCATCTGCAAAGACGCTTGCCCCATCCGTATTCACGGTAAGAGTGTAGGTTAATATTACATAATAACGATTTCAACATAATAATCCTTATCGAATTGTTATCGGTGTATCAACTAGGTTGTCTGTTATGGAGCGAGCCGATACAGTGCTATTTATAATCATATCGGCGGCGTCAATACCGTCTCCATCTCCTATCCTAGAGGTCGCATCCAACGTAAAATTGCCTACTTTCATGTAATCAAAATCAACGGCTCCGGTGCTAGCGTTATTCGTTACCGGAGCGGAGATGCTACAGGCAAAGCCATCAACTATCAACTGTCCGATAGTAGCGTCTCCCAGCGTGTGAATGAGGACACGGTCAACGACGGAATTCTCTGCTTTAAAGTCACCAGTGTCCCTTACGGAGAGGATTACTTGCTCCGATACGGCGTTATCCAAAGTAGCTGACTGCGTATGTCCATCTACTGAACCAGCCAAGGATAAGTTAGCGATTTCGCTATTAGCCATATCCATAGTAGGAGCCGTAAGTCCTGTTATCGTGAACTGGTCAACATATAGATATCCTGAGTTGTTAGTAGACGCCCTATCTATCTCGAAGCAAGCGTCTGTCATACCTGTCTTACCAGTATCAAGGTTAGTTAAGGTAAGACTAGACAATCTCGCATTAGCTTTAAGAAGAATCAGCAACGTCTGGCTCTCAGTACCATCTTCCTCTGCGGGCAATGGTTGTCCTAATGTATGGCCTTCATCTAACTCTGCATACACCGCTCCAGCCCTAGGCCATTCATACGTGGCACTGGCAACGTCATAGATAGCAAAGTATAGCCCAACAACTACTGCCGCCCCAGATACAAGTACAGAGCTTCCCACGACGTATTTGATTTTGGAGTTCCCAAATCCCACAGAGGGAAACCGCAATAATCGGGGGAGCCTAATGCTAGGTAGACTAGTAATCTTTGGAAATCGAAAACTCCTACCTTTTACTATTGCCCCTAGTTTCTGGAATACGTTCATCTAATCCTCCTTCCCTCCGGATTTGTTCCCCCATCCGGACTCAAATAATTTTCCAAGACCCGCTGAAACAGGTATGGTCAAGACTGCTAGTGCTGTCAATAGCCCTTCTATGTTTTCGAGTGTGCTACTACTTGTAGTTGCCGATATTATAATCCTCGCCGCTAAAAATAACCAAACGAACACAGTCGGACAAAATATGATTAAAATTATCAATTCTTGACCGGAAAGCGTAACCTTCCCTGAGTCTCTTTTCTTCGATTTTTCTGGTTGTTCTTCGCTAGCCATTTTAGTTTAAAGTCAAATCCTAATATCCATCAATATTAAGCCGGACTCGCATGTGAAGCTCCTCGTAGGTCAATAGCCTAGACTCGTGTGCTTCCTTCAATAATTGGGCGGTCTCACGTTTTTCTGCGACTGCTTCATCGGAAGTCTTGTCCACCAAGAATCCTTTGTCAGCTTCACCGTTTTCAGAATCGAATTTCTTGGGTTGATAGACCTCATTCATAAGTGTTTCAAGGCGCGTGGCTTCCCTAACTGGCGCACGAGTAAATGCACCATCTTTATATGTCCCACCGATTTCACAATTTACTGCAAAATCCACGAGGCTTTCGCCAGCATTACCCCATTCGGTGATGCTCTCCTCAATTTCGCATACGTTGAGAACGTACCCATCTGAGTCACGTACTATTGCTTTTTTAACTATTGCCATATCCACCTACCAGCTAAATATTCGTACTTCACCAACGGCTCCAACTTTACCGATAGCTCCAGTGGCACTTGGACTGTTCTTATACCCACCAGAACCTCCCCCACCGCCGGGCGCACCACCTGTGCCTCCGGCTATGTTACTATCGCCGCCACCGGAACCTCCATCACCACCACCATATCCGACTCTGGTTTTGCCATTCGCTCCAGTAGAGGTAGAACCAGTTTGAGCTACAGTCGTAGCATACACTCCAAACTCTCCACCCCTAGAGCCATTCCCACCATTTAGAACACTAGCACCACCGCCAGCACCAAAGATTGATGAACCTCCATCTTTTCCATAAGAACCCGCTCCTCCCCCTCCGCCGTATTCTGCGTTCCCTCCATCAACGCCGGGAGCGGTAGCTTGTCCACCGTATCCACCTTCACCAGCCGCAGAATCACCAGAGGCGGTTCGACCCGTATATGTAGGTTTACCGCCAACACCACCAGCAACATTTGCTCCATTGGTCCCTGTGGCTCCTACTCCACCTGTACCTCCGCCTCCACCGCCTGCCCCTCTATTGCCCGGCGAACCAGTAACTCCACCTCCTCCACCACCGCCAAATGCGGATAGAATCGTATCGCCTGATGGAATAGCAACTGTGCTAGTTCCTCCAGCACTGCCCGGCTGGCTGTTAGCTAGTGACCCAACAGCACCTGCGGCACCTACTGTTACAGTCAAAGTAGTTCCAATAGCTTCAACTCCAAACCATCCACGGGCGCAAGCTCCACCGCCTCCTCCCCCAGCATAGTCATCGTATGAAGCACCAGACCCGCCTCCACCGCCAAACATCTCAATGAACATCCTTGTATGCCCAGATGGGCAGTACCAAGTTCCAGAAGCTGTATATACGTCAGCCTTCGGAGCGGCTTTGACTAATCCACTTCTTTCTGGATTATTATTCCCTTCGACTAGATTGCCCATATTCTTACCTCACCCCTTCCACCAGCACCGCCTACTGGCGTTCCGGCAGAGTTCTTATTTGAACCCCCACCTCCACCGCCGGGCACTCCACCAGCACCGCCTATCTCAGTAAGGGCATCAGACTCGTCATCATGCATGCCAGCACCACCATCTCCAGCCCCGTAAGGTCTACTGGTTCCAGCCGCCGCTGGGCCGTCACTAATTACTGTGTCACCATTGGCAAAACCGTTTGCGGCAGTTCCTTGCGCCCAGCTATTCCAAGCTCCACCGTGGGTATCGGTGTACCAACCGCCATTTCCACCACCAGCACCGCCACCAAACATGGAATCTCCACCAGCAGAGTTGTTAGAAGAACCTCCGCCCCCACCGCCGTACCATCCAGCCTCGCCTGATGCGGCTAAAGAGCCTCCAGTATTATTAGCTCCATGACCGCCACCGCCAGCTATTGCCTGAGTTCCTCCGGTCATAATATTAGGGATATAAGGCTTGCCACCAGACCCAATATTATTTCCAGATGCGGGAGTAGTGCCAGAACTTGCAGTGCCTCCCCCGCCTCCTCCGCATCCACTAGAGCCTGATGTTGGCATAGTTCCACCGCCTCCGCCGTAGGCTTTGAGCGTCATATTGCCATATCCTGATGTGCTGGCAGTTCCAACTACTGAGCTAGTATTTCCAGCAGTGCCATTTGCACCGTATGTTCCAGATACACCAACAGCAGTTGCTCCAACTGTTACAGTTAGTGCGGTAATTCCGGCAGTTGCCATATGCGAGACTGAATACATGCCGTCAATATATGCTCCACCACCGCCACCGCCAGTTCCAGCTACATCATGTGGGCTACCTGTAGCTTGCCAGCTTCCACCACCAGCACCGCCACCGCCAATAGCTTCTATATAAAGCATGGTTGCCCAAGCAGGAATAGTCCAGCTTGCATCAGTAGCCGTAAATCTATAGAGAGTCCAGTCGCCGACTAATCCGCTTGCGCCTATTGCTGAGTTACGAGTGATTCCTGACATTTACCAACTCCAAATCCGAACTTCACCTCTAGCACCTTTGCCACCAGTTCCACCTACGCCAGCAGTGTTTGAATCAGGGTCAGCCATGCCTCCCCCACCACCGCCACCGCCCGGCGTGCCACCATCTCCACCAGCCCCACCGTTAGCAGAACCTGATTGAGTACCGCCACCACCACCACCACCGTCTCCAGAACCATAAGCCCTAGAGTCTCCAGCAGTTCCGGCATAAGGAGTTCCTCCAATTACCGTGTTGCCTTGCGCTCCACCACCGCCAGCTGTATAACTTCCCCATGCCCCGCCAGCACGACCGTGTTGTGCGCCCCCATTGCTTCCACCGGAGCCACCACCTCCGGCTCCATAGATAGAACTTCCACCCTCTTGAGCGTCACCAGCGGCACATCCGCCACCTCCGGCTCCGCCAAATTCAGCACTATTGCCTGCGGCACCACCACCGCCTTTACCGCCCCTACCAGCTAATGAGTCTCCTTCACTGCCAAGTGTAGGCGTACCACCATTGCCTCCAGTTGCCGCACTTCCAGCAGACCCGACAGCGTATTGACCACCGCCTCCTCCACCTGCTGTTACGTTTGCATCAGTTCCTCCAGCTCCACCGCCGTAAGCTTTGAATGTAAAAGTCCCATCACTTACACTAGAAAAATTTCCAGCAGAGCCATCAGTATCAGTTGCTCCACCGTTTACTTCAGCCGCCACTACAACCGTGAGAGTCTTACCTATTGATTCTGCTGGAAGGTTTCGTCTGAGGATAGCGGCACCACCGCCACCGCCTCCGCCATCTTTATTGGGATGAGAACCGCCAGCACCTGACCCTCCACCACCTACAATCTCAATAACAATAATTGAAGCACCAGTTGGCTTGTGCCATAGACCATTAGACGTGAACCGCTGGTACTGCTTAGTGCTGGAAATACCAGAGACTATACCGTTTGAACCGCCCACCAAAGCTCCCATACTAGGTTTGCTCCAGATAGCTTATAAAGACGTCAATATCTTGGCTGGCAGTTGCCACAAAACCTAGCTTTTGCCCAGTAGTCAAAACAATCTTTGAGGTATGCTCAAACGTAGCCAGCGAAGGCAGGGATTGAGTCTTATATATATAGGCATCCGCACCTGACCCGTTAGTGTCTACATACAGGTCAAAGGTGGCATCGTCTGCCGACTCAGTATTACAAATAGTAATGGCAATTACTGTCCACGTTTCACCTGAACCAACCGTTTCCTCGTAAGCTGTATCGGTCTTTGCTATGCCAAATTTATTCTTTAGTAAATCACCCATTATCTTCTCCTTAACATACTGCTAGAGCTACTCCAAGGCTTACCCCAGAGGATGAAGCCGCCCATGTCAAACCACCAGCGTTTCCTGATTGTGCTGTTAATACATATCCATTCGTGGGCGAGTTGCTGATGTGCAACTTCGCCTCGTTAATCGCTTGGTCTGCCACGTAGGCTTGAGCTACTGCCGTACCTTGCCAGACTCCTGTAGCAATAGTTCCCACCGCTGTAATATTAGTCTGGCTTGCGGTTTGTATAGTGCCTTCCAGATTGGCAACCAACGTTGCCACTGCATAACCAGTACCAGACGTATTGACCGTAGTGGTTGGTGCCGCCTGTAGGTCTTTGAATAGCTTAAATTTACCGCTATCATTAGCATCTCTAAATAATCCAGCGTATAAATCAGTAGAGCCTGACGTATCATACAGACCATAGAATCCGATATCTATTGCATCGGCGGAGTTGTTACCTGATGCCAGAATAATTAGAGGGTCCTCAACTGATAGCGTGGCCGTATCTACAGTTGTCGAACTTCCACTAACGGTCAGGTTTCCACTTACTACCATGTTATTCGTTACGGTAACATTGCCGTTTGCAGTAAGAGTTATGCCACCCGCATCTGACAATAATTTAATTGAGTCTGCGCCAGACCCTTGGTCAGCATGGAGGACTATAGTCTCGCTAGTTCCTCCATCTGCTGTTATCAAAATGGCGTTGGCAAGGTTTGCCGTAGATTTAATTCCTATGCCACCAGCATCGCTCAATAATTGGATAGAAGCACTGCCCTCTGTGACACTAGTACCTTGGTCGTTAAACAAGGTCATTGAGCTAGTGGTTCCACCATCTACTGTCAGATTGATGGCATTAGCCAAGTTAGCGGTACTCCGCAACTCAACTCCACCAGCATCAGAAAGCAAGCTAACAGACGCCGCTCCCTCAGTTACGCTAGTCCCTTGGTCAGCATGGATTTTAATAGTCTCTGAGGTGCCACCATTCGCTTGTAGGTAGATTCCATTAGCACTAGATGACGTAGATGTTATTGTCACCGCTCCAGATGCGTCTACGTCTACTGTAGTGCCATCAAAGTCGATGCTACCATTTGCATCTAATACACCAGATAAAGTAATTCCAGCAATGCTGGGCGAATTAGTCCAAGCTGGTGCGCTTCCTGATACATGGAGAATATAACCGCTAGAACCTAAAGCCAATCTTTGTAACGCTGAATCCCCTGTAGCGTATACGATATCTCCAGCAGTCGTTACTATATGCGGAGCGGTCATGTTGAGGTTATCCCTTACGTGGGTATTCATAATTGACGCAGTAACGACTTCGCCTGTAGTCCAATCTCTAGGATTTGTCCAAGCCATATATCCTCCTAATATGCCAAGCGAGTGCTGTATCCTAATGCTGAGGTTCCTACAAGGAACATGCCAGCATATCCAGCACTTTGGCTCAATGTAAATGTAGCTCTATGATTTAGTTCTGCGTCAATACTATGGTGCATGTTTTCAAGAAAAAATCCTTCGCTTACTCCTAGTCCTGCGTCATTCGTTGCTGTTACTGTGACTAGGTCTGAAATATTACGGCTCATAATGTCCGTGAGGGTTGCGGAGGAGCGATTTCCAACCATAGTTAGTCGTACTAGTGGAACCGCGTCTTTCCATGCGCTCAAATGAAAATCAGCCCAATTCTGGGCTTCCTCTGAGTCGGGTATGAACTTACCGGGATGAGGGTAGGTTCTTCTACCGTATGTAGTCTGGCTAGTGGAGTCACTTGCTACAACCTCGAAAGCATCCTTAGTTACTACCTTATGCCCTTGAGCCTGTAGCTTGGTGATATAGATAGTTCCAGAATGACCATTAGTTAGAGCGATATCCATACTCTGCGCTCTCTTGGTTAATGAAACACTTATATTGGCTGTCCTGTTAGTACCAGAACCATCTGCCGCATCATTAGCTAAGTAGTCAGTTGTTGCGGTCAAATTAGTCCAAAAATCAACTGCTGATGATGTTGTCCCAGAGCCACTATTTGGATATTGAGCTACGAAAGTCCTAGTTGCTCCAGCCTGTATCGTTGGACTGTTCGTGCTGACTTCGGGATAAGTCCATAGAACTTCGGCCGCCACTCCCATTTGAGTATCCTTATCTAATGCAGAGGAGTCTAAAATCCACGAACCATCTAGCGGTGTCATCTTAGCCGCTAACTCGTTATAAATGAATTTCAAGGGGTCTATTTGCTCAATCTGACTGTAAGCTAAAGCACTTCCTGATGCGTCACTGTATGTGGCTTGTGAGACTGTAGAGGCCGTATCCTTACTTCTGGCATGTCTGTCTCTCCATACAATTTGACCTGTAGCGGATTCTTCTAGTAATCCGCTTTCGGTATCTTCAATCAGTCGCAATGCTTGGAGCGTCTTGGTTCTCTGAACCCAGAATCTAGGCAAAGTAATAATTCCAGTATCTATGTCCCTGTCACTACCACCCCATCCAGCGGCGTCTAGGACTTTCCCAATCAACGCTCCGGTATACAAATTCGCATATAAAGCAGTCGATACTTCAAATTTGTTTAGGTATCCTAGCGGGCCTATAGCTTTAATCCTAGCTAGATTAGCCCCTAGTGCATTAGGCATAGGTTCGATTGAATCAATAAATCCAGTCCATAAAGTTCGTGTAGTTGAACCATCATTGCCTGTTAACTTAACCTTCCTGCCGGGAACCAGATTGCCATACAAGGCTCCGCTAGTATTAAACGTGGAATAATCCCCGCTCTCGTTATTAACAACAGCGTTCAAGACACCAGCGACCCCTCTGCCTACTAGTTGAGAAGCATAGTCGCTTCCTCTCGTGTACTCAATATTCATGGTGCGTGCGGTTATATCTTCACCGCTATCGCTGAAGTCCCCATCGTTATTCCAATCCACTGCCAGCACGTAAGTTCCTTTGGCCATTTGAGTTTAAAGTTAAACCTCTCTAATAAACTTTAATGGTTAGTATCTCTCCTAACCCATCCGGTTCCTGATAGACTATCTTGCCATCATCGGTTCCCTTAGACCCACGGAATTTTCGAGCCACCGAAGTAGGGCCTTGCGTGGCCTTCCTCAATGAGTTTTTCGTTAATGTTGACGTACTCCTCGACGCCCTTTTTATCGCTCGTCCAGACTGTCGCCAGAATCCTCCCAAACTTTCCTTTCCCTTCTTTGCTAGTTTCAAGTTTCACTCTCCTGTTAGCGAGAAGTTCCTTGAGCCTTGCCTTAGAAGCAAGTCCTAGAACTTTCTCAGCTTTATTTCTTGTCCGGCTTTCCGGAGTATCAATGCCCATCATACGGACCCTAGCCCTATGTATGATGTCAAAACCTAAGTCCACTTCCACGTCTATTGTGTCACCGTCTACCACTCTTGTAACCTTGCAAAAATATTCAAACATTAAGCCTCCGCAAATACTCCTGTGAATCCACCAGATATAGCATGGTCACGGACTGCTTCCACAACTACACGCTTTAGGTCCTCAACGCCGTATACTGCCCCGTGAAAATGGAAATTCATACTACCGCCCACTGAACCATTCGGATGCACCCTAGAGCCACTAGGGAGTGATACAAGTTCTGGTCCTCTTTCTCCAACTAAAGCAATCCCGCCTTTAGTGATACCCCCGTTGGCATAACCACCTTCAATATCAGCAATCCTAGCTCTCATAGCTAGGGTGGCGGGGGTGGGACCGTCTACTTTATTAGCTTCCTTATCAGCTTGAGCTTTGGCTTTAGCTTCCTCATCGGCGAGTCGTTTTGCTTGTTTTTCTGCAAGGGCGGTTTTCTCTAATTCCATACCGGCTTCGGCGATTGCTATAGTCCTGTCATCACCCTGTTTTATCGCTTGTTTTAATAATTGCTCGCCTAAATCAACACGGCTACCTTCACCTAAAATAGCACCAGCACCAGCCTGTAATCGGAAATGCTCGTCAATTTGCTGTCGGAACCAGTTCGTCTCTGCTGTACCGAATCCAAACTGCTCCCGAATACTCTGTCCGGTTTTGATGGTATCGACACCACCCCGCATGATATTACTTATATCCAAACTGCTCCGGATGCTTCCACCTACTTCAGCGGCGACATCAGCGACTCCAGCAAGGGTATCCTTGGCTACAGTTGTCGCAGTATCTACTGAACCAGCCCAACTGAGGAAGTCCTCACCCGTAGCCTTAGTGAACTCTGACAAGACTTCTTTCACGTTATCTACTTGGATATTGTGCTTGTCAAAATGTGTCAACACATCTTCGATTTCGCTCCCAGTGGCGTCAGCCCATCTTCGGATAATATCCTCCATGGACTTTCCGGATTCACGCCAAGCGATATTGGTTTCATCAAGATTTTCCCGCAAGCGGTCTAATGACGCATCGTGGTCGGCTTCCCGTTTAGCCCTCTCTGCTAGGATTTTGTCAGTTTCCGCCATCATACTGCGGATATTTTCCTCTCGAATTCGCTTGGTTTCTTCTACTGCATCCCGTTCAGCCTGACGTGCTTTATCACCTTCCGCTTTTAATACTGCAAAAGCTTCTTTCGCTTGTTGAATCTCGTACTTTTTGTTGCTGACTTTAATTTCTACAAGATGTGCGGCCATGTCCGCTTCTCTCTTGACTCTATCCTCGTAATCCTGCAGTGCTTGCCTTTGGGCGGCGGCTTCATCTGCCCTATGTTTCTCATTCTCACGTCTAATTATGCGAAGCCATTGTTGATGCTTATCCAGTACACCGTCTTGGGTTCTCGCTACTTCCCGTGCGGCTTTGCTTGAGCTTTTAGACCAGTTATCTACTGATTTACTCACGCCATCAATTTTTTCCCGCATATCCTTAGCCCATTTTTCAACACCCTTAACACCGAAAAATTTAGCAGTAGCTTGTACTGCCAAGAGAATAGCATCAATATAGGCTAAATATATTTTTACGACAAAACCGATGGCCTGCTTGGCGATATTTATTATAGCGGTTAATGTTTCAGTATTAGCGGAAAGAGCAACTAGGGCGGCGGCTATAGCCATCGCTATTAACCCTATCGGCCCCATAGATGCATTTAAAGCTATAAAAGCAATAGATGCCCCTTTGATAATAGTCACAAGTGTAGGCAATGCTATCAACAAAGGCCCTAGAACCAGCATAATAGCACCCAAGGCGGCGCCCCATTTCACTAGCCAGCCCACTAATACTTGGTTGTCATCAACCCAAGCATTGACCTTTTTGACAATATCCTCTAATGCTTCCGCTAAATTCTCTGCATTTGGTACTAGAGCTTGCGCTATGGATTGGCTTAAATCCTCTAACCTAGCCATCAAGGAAGCTGTTGCTTTACGGCTGGCTTCTGCCTGTAGTCCGTATTTTTGCTGGACAAGATTTAGCACCTCAGTGGCACTGGCTGTGTTATCTATCTCAGGGATAAACATGGCAAGGCTCATTGCCTCACCAGACAAAGCTCGACCTACTAATTGTGCCGCTTTTTCAAGTTTCATACCCTTGACGGCGGCTAAATCAGATGCGGCCTCTAGGCCTTCGAGTGAAAGGTTTAAGTCTCCAGTGATAGCGACTAGCCTACTAATTGCTTCCCTAGATGCTTCATCTCCGTAGTTAGTTTTATCCTGCAATGCTGAAGCGGCGGCTTCGATTTTTTCCTTTTGAGCATCGTAGCTAGTACCTAGAGTTCTCAACGAGGCGTCTAGTCTGCGGATTCCTTCTTCTTGTTCAATCGCTGACTTGGTAGCAAAGGTTAGGGCTCCTACGATGACACCACCCATAGCAGTCATACCCATGCCAATCGCTTTGTGGTGCTGGTTAACTCGACCGGCGAAACCCTTCAGTCCACCCTCGATATTCTTCAGACCACCAGTAACCTTATCCTCTAGCTCTGCCCTAAATTTTAAAGTCTTTTCAGCCATCGCTTTCTACTGCCTCGACCATCTCTGTCCAGATTTTAACCTGAGCCTCATCCATCTTGGTTGCGTCTTGGTTGTGTTGCTCTCTAGCACTTATCAGTAACCGATAATCCATTATCTGCTTTACCAGTTCCCAATCCTCATTTTCCACATCACTGGGTAGACAATTAAACGCATTGCAAATAATGCTCATGGTTACAGCCGTCGGCTGGGCTCCGTCTCCTAGGATGTGGTTTCCAACGGCTCTGAGTCTTTTTTTCGGGCGTCTGGCGTCTCTGTCTGACTAGTAGCGCTAACTAACCACAACAACTCCTCAGAGGTAACCTCTTCAAGAACCTCCGGGTTCTTGTAGGGCTGTGCTAAAGGTTCTCCCATCATGTCAGTCCAGTTCCATGCCATTATCCGTTTCGATAACTCAACGCATAGCATGCCAAGATTGTCGCCAATATTATTGTCCCCAGACATACCAGCCTGTAGCTTGGATAATTGCAAGACTTCCCGAACTGTCATTACAGGAATAACTTCAATCCATTCCCCTTCATGTACATAATACGGAGTGCCTTCATCTTTTATTTCTCCATCCTCAACTACTTGTCCTATGCTAACAATGCAATCATCAGATGGAATTTGGATTGTAGGTAACTTAGATTTGGGCTTCATGAGCCTCTCCTTATATTTAATTTAGGGGTTTAAGTTTAAACTCAAACCCCTAATAACCACTAACCTCTGGTTGGGGCGGCGGCATCCAAGGCGGCTGAACCACCATTATGCCTAAAACTTGCTGAGTAAGTTATCGGTCCACCGACTGTAGAGCTTATAGAGTAACTGGTTACTATAGCGAATCCGTTGTATCCAGTAGTGCCGTCTGGCTCAAAGTCCCATTCTTCGCCTTCCAGTCCCAATTCTCCGAAGATAGTAGCATCACCCTGTGATGATGCTAGGTCTGCGAACCCAGCTATATCTATAGTCGCAGTAGGCTTTCCAGCTAGAAAGTTCTGGTACGTGTCGGCGAACGCGGTTACGTCTGCTTCTGGCACCGTGAAGTTTAAGCTAACCGAATTTAACTCATCCTCTAGCGCAACGCTATCAAATGAAAAATCTGCATCTTTACCGTGAGTTCTGGCCATGAGTATGTCCTCCTAAATTAAGATACTACCCGTGTAGTTTCGCCTGAGCATTGGAATGTTGCTGAGTATGTCGCCGCACCACCAACTGGTAAGTTGATTGTGTAGCTAGTGCATAGGGCTCCTGTCAAACCAGAAGCAGTACACCTATACTCAGGGCTATTAGTGTCCGGTCCTGCCCCGTCAGGGTCGAATACGATACTTTTCGCACCTGAGATTAAAGTAATGTGGTCAAAAATCGTTGCATCTCCGCCTCCAGACAGGTCGGGGTCCAACGAACCGGATACATCGAAGGTAATGTTCTTCTTGCCAGCAATAAAATTCTGATAGGCGTCATTAAATGATGTCACCTCCGACTCGCCGACCGAAGCGTTCATGGTGATGCTGTTCAACTCATCCTCTATTGCTATTCCGTTGAAACTAAAATTGGAATCCTTTCCGTGAGTTCTAGCCATATATCCTCCTTATCCAGCCGTCACGTAATATCCGAAGCCTACTGCCAGTTTAAAGGACCTACTGCCAGCACCGCCTATAGTTACGACTACACGCCAGATATTATCTGAACCTGCTGGTCCCGTGGCGGTTTTAACTTCGTGGGTGGCTCCACTTCCCTGATTCAGTTGGGTAAAAGTTAATCGGTCGCTTGCACTACTGAATCCGCTAGTATCTGATTGGATTTTTACGTCTAGCGTGTTGTTACCAGACCCGCTAATTTCAATCAATCGCAGTATCCCTACAATCGTATTGGTAGCGGCGATTGTTCCGATTGTGTACTGAGTACCGTTAGCACTGCTTGAGTCAGTTGCATAACGCATCAGGGTAGACCTAAAGGGTGCTGATGCACCTTGCCACGATACGTTACAGGCAATGGCATCACCGATATTTGACACTCTAGGTGATGCACTGATATTAGTTGCCCCTTCGTATCCTGTATTACCGTCTGTCAGGCCACCCGGATATATCCCAACCCGCCTATTGGTAGCAGTCAAATCGGTAAACATTTCGCCATCATAGTTAGGACTTGCTGTACTCCACAGACCGTTTACGTCAAAAGTAAAACCGGGTTTACCTTGCACGTAAGTCATATCGGTGTCCGCAAAAGCGGTTACGTCAGCCGGACCCTCAGTGAAGCTCAAATCCATGCTATTGGATACGCCAGAAAAATCAAATTCATCCACCAAAAGGGCGGCGGATTTAGCTGTTATTCTCGCCACTTGTCCTCCTCCTTCTTCTAGGTTTCGGTATCTCCGCTAGTTTTCCTTCTGCCCAAGAGGCGTCAGATTCCTCATAGAGCTTGATTGAGCCAGTTCTCAACATACCCTCTACATCTATTGCCTCATCGCCATCTAGGGCGAACCTCTGTCCGGGCCACACCCGCAAGCTAGACGGAGTTTTACCGTCAGCATTAGGTATCAGTAATTTATGCACTGCAATGTACCAAACTTCTTCAGTGCTATCTTGGCTTGGGGTTCCAGAGTCCCCAGATTTTTGTGTCATCTCCATTTGCCTCTAACCTAGATTTTGTGGAGTCTATATCGCAATGGTTATCAAACTCCTTGATGGTTCCACAATTTCCGCACTGACCTTGTGAGTACGGACCTGCCGCTGTCTCAATTAACCAAACATGCTGGCAATCTTTTTTAACTTTGGTCTGCTTCAATCCTGTACAACCCTCCAATATGTTGAAAGGTTCGCCCCTCAGAGTTTTCAACCAGATATATGTCTGATTCTCTACGACATTGAAGGAGTGCGTAGCCTGTGACGCTGAGGGCTACATCCTGCATCGCTGAATCAATCTGGGTATCAATATCGGAAGCGGCTTTTGGCCATCTGCTTTCATCAATTACCTTTATCATGTAAACGGCCGTACCGCCACGCCCCGTATAGGACCAGTAGTCATCTACTTTCGACATGGCTTGGAACACCACAAAAGGCGTCTGAGTGCCTTCTGGGGCCATCTGATTAAAGACACCACCGACAGCCTCGTTAGTTACAGCGGTGATGTTAAGTTTTTCATATACTGCCGAATCGAGGTTAACCCTTAAATTAGCCATATTATCCCTGATATCTAAGAATAGTCTGGTTGACTGCATCCCTAAATGGTTGAGTCTCAGCTTCCATTGCGGGAGTCATAAATTGCTTTCCTTCCCAATGCCTAGTTCCGTACTCGATAAACGGTGCGTACTCAGTAGTCGGACCGATAATATGGGATAAAGAGGGTTCGGTCGGTTCTACTGATATGGAATTCTTAGTGGCTCCAGTGTCTACCGGAACTAAATCCTTTGCCCTTTTCTCTATGTTTCGAGCCGTCAAGAAAACAACCTTTTTTAACTCGTCAGCTATTTCATCAGATAGCGGGCTAGGTAGTGCTACCGTAACCTTCATGTTGAAATTCATAACGCTCCTTAAATAGCAAAAGCCCGAAGTCGACCAGCAACGGCCACTTCGGGCTTCCATGAGCCTCTTCAATATGTAATAGCTGTACTCTAAGGTACTAGGGCTTCGGGAGCCTCTAAGCTAGACGAAGTTTACCAAACAACTAGCGTTGATGCAATAAGAACCTAAGCCACATAGGATACGTTCTAACTATATTTGTGTGTAATCAGTCACTTAACAAAAAAACTCTCCTCTGCTGACACAGAGGAGAGTGTACTTCCCTAATTAGCCCACTCAATCCGAAGAACAGGATAAGATAGCACTAGCTAGAGGAAGATAGGAGCTTTCATAATGCACAGGGGCGTCCAATGCAATATAAAAGCATATTTATTATACCATAAAAAAACCCCCCATTGATGAGAACAATGAGGGGTGGCTTGGTGGGGGGGATTTCTCCCCCCGATTGGTCTTTGCTTTAAATTGTCGGTACTAAAAGTGTGGGTACTAGGTCAGCGATTTCGCTTATTTCAACTGGAGTGCCGGTCCAATCATCAATCTCATAATTGAATTCGAGTATCTCTGCAGTACGCTCCCCGGTGATTAGGTCTATATTTACGTTAACAGTGAAAGACATTGCAGTTTCGATGTGATAAGTTGCTACGTTTTCGCTAACTACTACTGGTAGTGACTCTATGTTGTATGTGTTTGCGTTTGTCATAATTGATACTCCTTAAATTTATTTGATATAACCATCATACAGTGGATGTAAACACTTGTCAACACTTAATTCCAACGAATTTAAAATCCATTAAAAAAGGGTGAGATTTCTCTCACCCTTGCTGGCTTGCTTTAAATGACTTGTTTAATAATTGTTGTTATCAATTTCCTTTATCATTTCTAGTGCTTCTATAAGCCCCCGCTTATAATTACGCAGTCCGTATATCACTGAAGAATCCCCCCTGCGTTTCCCCGATTTTACTTCTTTTTTTAGTATCTCTATTAGGACATTCGTTTCCCCGATTTTGTTACTGATTTTTTCGATTACCTCGTAGTTGTTGTTGGTTGCTTG
>VTLG01013248.1_pt1 | contig 20064 bp, 31 predicted proteins | sample 4694571 | NCBI WGS metagenome assembly VTLG01 (sample SAMN12604809, study PRJNA352737) | marine metagenome | biome: ENVO:00000447; feature: ENVO:00000209|ENVO:00000569|ENVO:01000036; material: ENVO:00002151; isolation source: viral sequences binned using virsorter ... | reverse complement strand
CTTGATACGGTTCTTGCTGGAACAACCAGAGTAGGTAATGTTGCTGATGTTATGGAAGATGAACCAGTAGCAGCACCAACGGTTGATACTAAAGAGATAAGCGTTGCTCCTCCAGCGATGTATAAAGCAGGGGATAAGACAGCTGATGAAGATGAGTCAATTGATTACTTCAAGAAGTTGGCAGCAGACGGATAAGAGTATAGAGTAACTAGTGCTCTATATACTCTGGAAGAGGGAACTTCGGTTCCCTCTTTTTTTATGCTGCTTTATTTACTGTGGATACTATTGGATCATTATTAACTAATGTTGTTGAAGTATTCGTTATATTAGTGCTTTGTGTATTAGCAACAGTAGTTGGTGCTATAATCGCTTGAGCATCACCACCACCCATGCCATCCATTCTTCTTTGGAGTGCTGCATTTTGCATAGCAGCAGTTCTTTGACCGTTGATTACTTGGCCTGGGCCAGTTGGTAAAATAAGTTCTGGGCGGCCGTTTTCTCCAGCTATGAATGGTGAAAGTCCACTAAACGCTCCGCCATGTTGCATCTGAGCTGGTACGCCCGCTGCCGTAACGGCGCGCAGTTCTTCTACCGTCATATTCGCCTTTTCTTTTTCCCACTGTTCCTGTTGCTCTTTAACAGATAGGGGTGGTTCGTCTGGAGTATACTCTGCGACATCTGGGGGTTGCCCACCTCCTACTACTGAATTATAAGCTTCCGTATATGCTTCAGAAGATGATTTGAATGGAATTAATGCTGCTTTGGCATAGGCAACCATACCTGCTGCTCTAGCTTTCAACTCTAATCCAATATCTGGCAAATTCAGTGAAGGTATTTTAAATGATAATTTTTCCTTTAACCAATCCCAAGCTGCAATTGCTGCACATACAACCATCTTACCAATACTAAAGCCCTCAGCTGCTTTCCCCACCGCATCAGCACTCTCATCAAATCCAAATAATCTTAGTAGCCATTCCCCTGCAGCCATAACTCCTTTTATTACCAAATTAGGAAGGAAGTAAGCAATATTGAGTATGCCTGCGGCTATACCAGCCTTTGTTCCATCAAAAGTAAAGAGGTCAACAAACCAGCATTTAATTAAATCAAATACTTTTATAATAAATCCACTAATAGAGAATTTTTCAGTTGCAGCAGCTGCCTCATCCCATCCAAATAGTCTTAGTACCCATGCAATTCCATTTTTTACTGGCGACCAAATGATTTCCATGACTGATGCATAAGCACCAACTAAGTCTTTCCATAGTTTACCCCAATCTGTAGGTTCTTCACTTGAAAATATACCCTTAATCCAATCCCAAAAAGGTTTGATCGACTTATCCCATATCCATGCACCTATAGAAGTAACGGCACCGAAAAGACCTGTCCACAATTTATCAAAACCAGTTACGAATATACCCGAAATCCAATCCCAAAAAGGTTTAATTGCTTTATTCCATAACCATTTACCAATACTTGTGGCTTTATCCCACAAAGTATCCCACAAAGCACCCCAATCTGTTTCTTTAAATATGCCTACTGCCCAATCCCAAAATGGTTTAATTGCTTTATTCCATAACCATTTACCAATACTTGCGGCTTTATCCCATAAACTGTCCCACAAAGCACCCCAATCTGTTTCTTTGAAAACAGTTACTATCCAATCCCAAAATGGTAGAATTGCTTTATTCCATAACCATTTACCAAGAGTTTTAGCACCTTCTAAAAGACCAAAAAACAAATCTTTCAATGCTTGTACTGGATCAGAAAATAATAATTTGAGCCACTCCCATATCTTTTTTAATGCCGGCACTACAGTATCGACAATAAAACCCTTTAATTTTTCCCAATATGGACTTTCAAGAAATGCAACAACTGCCAACAATACACCAGCAACTAGAGTGCCTTTTAGCATATTCATAATACCTTTACCAGCACCTTTTATTCTTTGTTTCATGTTTCCAAACATGCCGGATGTACTTTTAGCAATTTTTCCAAGAAGACCTTGTTCCTTCTTCTGTCGTGCTTTTTCATCTTGTTTTATTTTTTTTCTGGCAGAAGGACTAGTAGCACCCTTTAGTCGAAATTTATATTGTTTCTTATCAAGCTTCTCTTTTCTTTTGTTATATTCTTTATTATCCTCAGCTTGCATACCTGATTCTTCAAGTTGCTTTTTCATACCTTCCAAAACTTTTTGTTGTCGCTCGAATTCGGCTGCCTGAGCCTCTCTATCCTCAAGCATTCGTTTTGTTAAGTTACTAAATCCGTCTGCCATCTGACTATCCTATTTTTTACTCTTACTTGTTCCGGCGTATAGACCAAACCATGCAGCGCCCGCACCAACAACAATTGATACAAGTCCTGATTGTGCTATTGTAGGGTCTTCTACTCCCATGAACCAGATTGTTACTTTGTATAAAAGATAAATGTAAGTGGATATGAATACTCTTGGAAATATTCTCCATTGATCAACTGCTACAGCAAGGTCAATTAAACCCTGATATCTGTTCTTACTAGAGTCTACCACATTGGTATCAATCTCTAGTTCTAGATTTACTTTTTTAGTTTGGTCAGCCATTTTTTCTTCTTTCCTTTGCTGCTTTTTCTTCTTCTTCTTTCAGATATTGCATTAATAATCCTATGTATATTTCCCTTTCCCAAGGTATCATTTCTTCTAATTCAGTCAAACTATAATTATGATGTTGCATCATTCCAAAGTTGGTTCTATAATAGTTCTCCAAAGAATCATGAGAAAGGGCTACTCGAAAAAACTTTGCAATCCTTCAATTGGTATCTCATTCTTCTTTTTTGTCTTAGGGTTTTTCACCTCAACAACGTGAATTAGTTTGGGCATGGTATCGAAAAAATTGGTTACTTGTTCAAAATTATCTGCTGACATGCTGTCAATAAATTCATCTAGTTCTTTATCTGAAATGTCTACTTTATTATAAATTGTTTCTCCTTGACGGACTTCATGAACACACCTTTTAATCATTTCAAATAAGTTTGTAATTTCGCCTTCTTCATCAAATCCAACCATATCTTTTAAACAAGGATAATTCATAACCATTGAAATATCACTACTTAATTCTACGATATTGGTATGATCTTTTTGCATTTGTACATCAACTTCTTCTAAATTGACTTCTACATCCACTCTTGTTTTTTCATCATCAGGACACAATACACTTAATTTAACTTTTTCGCCAACAGATTTGCCTCGTATCCTTAGAAATATGTACTCAACATCAAACATTGGTAAAGTATAAGGATTAACATCATCAATCACACAATCATTAATAATTTTTGCAAATGCTTTTTCTATTTGTGCATTATCTCCTGATTCTTGTGCAATCATTAGAGCCTTTTGTTCCTTCACTAAAAAGGGTCTGTATTCTATTTTTTGACCTGTTGATGGCAAAGTCAAATCATAGGTCACGTTATTTAATTTAGGTAATGCCATAATTATTCATCCTTTATTATAGTCTAGTCAATACTCTTGGAATATTACGAGTAATGTTTCGCTCCACAGTGTTTATCACGGTAGAAAATATTTTTTCTTTTAGGTTTGGTGGTTGTCTGGTAATATCCAAAGTTTCCCACCACCTATAAGAAAAGGTTATTGGTAGTTTTATAATCTCACTGCTTGGTGCCTGGTTTAAGTCTACTGCACCTATTGATCTAGGATATGCTTCATGAAGTCGAACTCCATATCGTCTTTGATCTTTTCTATCCAACAAATATATTTGTACCTCACTAGTATATTCGTTATGATATCCTACATCCCATGTTTGTTCATTAAATGCTTTTTTCTGCCATTCCTCAAAGAACACTCGTTCTTCTAATCCAGAACTTGCTTGAAATGTCATTGATACTTCACCACCATACATAACTCTGTTTACAATTTGTCTACTAGGGCCGTAAACATTTACATCATCCACAGTAGATAAATCTCTGCCTGGTATAGATGTTGATTCACATCTTAGTGAAACTGCTTTTGCATCGTTACCTGTTAGCCATGGGTCTGAATAGGAAACATTAGACTCACCCTGTCCAGATGTAGCATTTACTGGTGGAAGGATTAAACACTCAAATCTATTGGGAACTGCATATCCATCTTCCGAATGAAACGTAGATAGAATATCATTCAGAACACCAAATGCTCCACCTTCTAGAAACTTTGCGAGACTTGCCATTAAATCATACTCCTAGATTCTTTCCATACTGCTGATGCAGAAGCTTTCTTGAATCGTTGTACGGGTAACAATGTCGCAATTGTCCATTCATCTGCATCAATTCTACGAAATTGCGATTTGGTATACCCTGATAGATATTTATGTATAGTAGGTCGAATTAATCTGATGTTTTTTAATTTGTTATAGTCCACTACCATTCGTGTTGTTACTTCTTCAAACTTTTCTGAGTTGGTATAATCCACTAATCTATCAAGCAGTTTTACACGCAATGGTATGGGAAGGTAGTGCATATTTATTCCTAGAAAACCATCATTGTATGTTTCTAATGGAAGTACAAGAGGAAAGGTATCGTAGTAAGGCAACGTCTTTTTAAACTTAGGGTCATAGAGGAACATATTCAGTTTACCATAAAAGGGTTTATTGTTCCTTTTACCGTCCCGAAGTAATTGTGAAGCTGACGGCGCCCCAAACTCCTTGATTTTACTTCTATACCATGCAGTTGACCTTGGCCGTCCTCTGGCCTCATCCTTAACCGCTTGTATGAATTTTGATACAGCCATATGACTATTTATATCGAATGTTTAGATGATCCTCTGTTAATATCTTAAATTCCATATCATTGTTATCACACCATTCGGTTGCATACTTCCACTTGGCTTCATTAACTCCCCACGTTTTGACTTCATTGAACCATTTCTTTGTCTTGCGCTTAGGTTTCTTCTCTGGTGGTGAGCATTGCTTTTTGGGTTTTATTTCTATAATGAACTTTTTGACAGAGCCATCATGTTGCTTTATTTTAATATAAAAATCTGGAAAGTATCTGTGTATTCTACCATCCCAAGGTGATAAATAGGGTATAATGACTTCTTCACTGCCCCATTCAATAACTGATTCAGTGGTATCGCAATACACCATAAACTTGCGTTCCCATAGGGAACGGTAAATGATTCTTTGAGGATCACCTCTATATTTTTTGGGTTTTTTTGCTATGTATCGACCAGAGTAAGACATGACTTATAAATAGTATATATGAGGATATAAAACATGGCAGCAATTGTAGATGGTGTAAAAAATGCAGTTCAAGGACAGGTAGCTGCAGCAGCAAATAGATCAGTTAGAGCAGGTTTAAGAAAGGTTGCAGGCAATCTTCTAGGAATCAATACTCAGTTTAGTGGCCCGCAACTTGGAGCAACTGCTCCACGTTATCAACCAACCAAGTACACTACAAAAAATCTTGCATATCCTTTGGATGTAGAAGAAGACCCTCGCCAGGGCCATTACATATTTTTCAATATCAATGAACAAGATAAAGGAAAAGTAAAACGGCAAGCATTTGAAAGTGAGATAAGAGCACACGAAAATAAGATTCGAGCAGAGTATGAAAAACAAAAAAGTAAAGTTGCACAGAGTTTTTTTGGAGGCGGGGATACTGGAATTGGTCAGGCAGGAATAAATGTGAGGTCATTTGAAGAAATACGAATAGAATACATAAGAAAACATATAATTGCAGACTATGATGGAACGAGTGAAAGTTTGGGTGGAAGCACCAGAAGTCCAGGCAGAAAAGACTCTTCATCATTACAGTTACAAAATCCTACAACTTCCCGAATTAAAACTGCTATTGCACTTTATATGCCTCCTTCAGTACAGGTTAGTTATGGTGCCCAATATAATGATACTGAAATAGGTATTCTTGCTGATATTGGTGGAGGTCTGATTCAAGGGTTTAAAGAAGGTGATGATGTAAAAAAAATGATAAGTCAGTCTTTGGACAAGGGGGGAGTTGCTATAAAAAAGATGGCATTAGGTGCAATAGATACTTTTGCTCCCGGCTCTAAAGCAATAGCACAAATTCAAACTGGTAAGGCAATTACTCCGAAGATGGAATTAATGTTTAGTGGCATTGGTAGAAGAGAATTTTCTTATGAATTTATTTTTATACCAAAAAGTGCAGAGGAAGCTGAAGTAGTTAAAGAAATTATCTATGAATTTAAATACCACATGGCATCTGATTTTATTGAGGGTAGTGGAATGAGAGAAATGGACATACCAAGTACATTTGATATAGCATATCATTATTTGGGTAAAGAAAATGAGTCTCTTAATAAAATCTCAACTTGTGTACTGGAATCGGTAGGAGTAGAATATGGTGGTGACAGATTTCAAGCACATAAAGATGGAGTTCCATTTCAGTCCAAGTTATCATTAAAGTTTAAGGAAATGGAAATTATTACTAAGAGCCGTATCGTAGAAGGATATTAATAATGTATTTTGGTCATTTTCCTCTCATTCCATATGATTCTGTTGGTGATGGTAAATTTAAACTTGTCACCAATTTACTTAAAAGAGTCGCAGTAAGGTCAAAAGTTAAAACGAATGTTTTAGTTTTTGATACTTATGATGTTAAATCAGGGGAAACTCCCGAAATGATTGCTGATAAATTGTATAATGATCCAGAGCTTCATTGGGTAGTTCTACTGATGAATGACATTACGGATAGATACCATCAATGGCCATTGACTGAAAATCAATTTATTGCACACATTAATGACAAATATGATAATGTTGATGCAACACACCATTATGAGATATCACAAACCTCTGGTGATACCACTATTAAAATTGATATAGGCACAGATAATAGTGATCATTCTGGTGCTACTGCGATTACTAATTATGAGTATGAAGTAGCACGACAGGATGAAATGAGAAAAATTAGGTTACTTGATCCAACATATATTGAACAATTTGTTGATGAGTATAAAATACTAATGAAAGCGAGTATTGTTTAATGGCCGAAGGTTTAACTGGTGCCGGTGATTTTGAACTAGAAGTGTTAGACCTTGTTACTGTTTCTGGAATGAGGATTGATCTTACCGCTTCATGTATAGGAATCACCATTTTTGAGGACATATTTTCTCTTGCACTAACTGGCACAATTGCATTATCTGATGCTTTTAATTTACCTTCTCATGGACCTATTCTTGGACAAGAATACCTATATCTTAAAATCAGAACACCATCATTTCCAAATGTAGAAACAACTGCTATAGATTTTTCTGAAAATGTATTTCTTGTTCATTCTATATCAACTAGAAAACGTATAGCAGATGGCATTCAAGGTTATGTTTTAAGTTTTGCTAGTCAAGAGTTAATCAAGAATCAAAGACTCAAAGTTACACAGAGTTTAACTGGTTCATGGTCAGATTTAGTAGAGCAAATGCTTAGAGATGACAAATATCTGAACACAGCAAAGAACATACTCATAGAAAAAACTGCTGGTGTGAAGAGGTTTGTTGCTCCTAATATTAGACCATTGGATGTAGTCGTATTAGGAACTAAACAAGCAATAGCCCAGACAGGTGGTGAACCTACATTTTTATTCTATGAAACATTTGATGGTTTCCATTTTAGAAGCTTGGCTAGTATATACAATGAACAACCTTCTTTTTTATTTAAAACTGTTCAACCTGGCTCAAATCCACCAGTAGGAAGGGGAATGAATATTGCCAAACAACTGGAAACTATTCTTGATTATTCAATAGTCAATAATAATGATACTATTATAGGTTATCGGGGTGGAATGTATGGCTCTAAACTTATCACGCACGATATTGTTAATAAAACATACAAGACTAGTAACTATAATTACCATGATAATTTTATAAGTGAACCACACATTGTTAGTGGAACTACAGCAGAAAGAATTGAGTATCCCATAGTCAGTGAACTATATGTAAATCAGGAAGGTAGGGTATCTGATTTTCATGGAAGAACTTTTGTTGTTCCCGAAACCAATAGCTCTTTGGATTCAGAAAAAGATGCTCAGCATGTAACGACAGCAAACACTTCTCCCTTTAATAGTTATAAACCTAGCAGTTGGATGCAGAGAAGAAATTCACAGATGTTACAGTTGGAAAATGCATTTAATATAAATTTGAGAGTTCATGGGAATACTATGATAAGAGTAGGAAAAGTGGTGACAGTTAAAATTCCATATGTACAGGCATCTAGTGTTAAAAACGAGGAACCGTTTGACAAGTTTTATAATGGCCCATTTTTAGTCAAAAGAATACGACATGATTTTGCGATGATGCAATCCCCACCAAAACACACCATGAGTATGAATTTGGTGAAAGATTCGTTAGAAGAAGAACTACCAAACCCCGCTGATAATTTAGAACCATCAGCACCTACGCATGGCTCTAAAATAGATTATGCGTATACTTAAAAGGAGACAGCAACATCAAAAAAAACTCTAATTCAATATCCAAAAAATCACATCTGAAAAGGGAAAAACCAATGCAAAAACTAAAGAATAGAATCAAGAAAATGAATTTCCAACAACAATCCCGTACCTACCAACCACTTTCTGATAATGATAAATACATTATACAACTAGCAGGATATCGAAAACAAGAGTTAAGAGGAAGACTTGATGAAGACATTTTACGATCTACAGGAAGGACTGTACGATCCCAATATATTTAAAGCGTTCTTTCTAGCAGGTGGGCCCGGCAGCGGTAAGTCATACGTTGCCGGACGCACTATGGGCGGTCATGGACTCAAATCAGTTAATGCAGATGAGGCATTTGAGTATCTGCTGAAACAGGCTGGACTGTCTCTGAAGATGCCACCAGAACAACAGGAACCAAGAGATGTTGTGCGAGGTAGAGCAAAAGACATAACTAAAGCAAGACAAAAGAACTACCTTGAAGGTCGCCTTGGAGTTGTCATAGATGGTACAGGCAAAGATGCAAATAAGATATTGGGGCAGAAATCTGGTCTTGAAGAATTAGGGTATGACACATATATGGTCTTTGTGAATACTTCTCTAGATGTTGCACTAAAGCGTAATGCAGAACGAGCACGATCTGTTCCAGAACCTATTGTGGTCAAAGCATGGAAAGATGTACAGGCAAACATAGGTAAGTTCAGTAATATGTTTCGGGCTGGATTTATCGTGGTTGATAACAACGATGCTGGTGAGGATATCTTGAAAGAGGTAGAAAAGCGAGTAAGGGGTCTGCTTCGTAAAAAGGTCAAGAATACCAGAGCGCAGAGTTGGATGACAGCAGAACTCGCAAGAAAACAACGAAAATAATTCAAAATAACTGTTGACAAACCCTCTTTTATGTGGTATTATAGGACATAATAAAAAAAGAGGTTGTTATGGAAACAGGATTCCTAGTACTCAGAGATGGTGAAATTGCCGGTAAAGAAGGTGATTTCGGTAATGCCGCAGAGCTTCGCATGGTTTTGCAAGAAATACACCCCGAATCGGTAATAGAAATACGAGAATTCGTGGGTCATCTAATGTCGAGCTCCTAATTATTTTCACTTTGTCAATGATTTCAATGACTTACGAGGTACGATTTTCCTTGACAAATACTGTATTATTTGGTATATTGTAACTGTAATGATGAGAAAGAGAGAGAAATTGATGAATACTGACCGTTGGCCTGATAATACTCCAAAATATCCGATAGATTTTCTTGATGCCCATAATGGTGGGATTCGGATGCATAACGAAACTGGAGTCAAGGGTTGGGCAAAGACCGCTGAAGGTGTTGCTTACACTTTGAAGACTATCGGTATCGCAGATACGGTCATGGGTTGTAGTTCGATGGAGTTTGCATCTGAACATGGTTTTGAGACTGATGATGGTGCAATGTTGCTTTACAAACGTGCTTTGGAGTTGATATAATGGTTGAGCTTGGAACTGAGATTGTCGGTGTTTTTGGTGCCCTGCATTACGAGTGGAATGGTAAGGTAGTTGGAATTTACCACCACGACAGAGGCCCCTCTGATCCAGAAGTTAAGGTCGAGTGGGATAATGGTTCTGATACTACCATGTTGATGAGTGAAATAAGATTTGATTATTTTGACGGTGGAACCGAATCGAAGATTGGGTATCACGCAATTTTGGAGACTGAATAATGTCTGTTTATGTATCTGAGAATTCTGAGTCTGTTACGTCTGGTTTGTCTAAGATGAAGGCTGCCATGATTGAGGACTATGAGAATTTCGGTGGTGAAATGACCGATATTCGGAAGAGAATGTGTGCTGAGTATGCAGAGAACTTTACAATCACCCACGGTAAGAAGTACATCAAGATTGTCTGTAAAAACAGTGTTGCTGCGTTTGTCGTTGGTGTTGACAATGACAAGAAATTCAAGAAGGGTGACATTCTGAAACCCGCTGGTTGGGCTGCCCCTGCTCGGAACGGCGCTCGGGGAAATATCCTTGAGGGGAACTACGCAATCAATTGGACAGGGCCTTTATATCTCTGATGAGGACTATGAAAAGAACAAAAGAAGCACTAACAAAAGCTCTGGTGACTAAACTTCAATGTGAAACTGTTGCAGTAATTCATTCTGCAATGGAAGATTCGCCAAGGACAGTAGCACTGGTCAACGTAGAAAAGACATTGACCACCAAAGAGAAGTTGGAAAGAGCATATATGCTGACCAACTCAATTGATGCTGCTTGGTATACGAGTGATGAAGTTGAGTATATCGGACCAGAGAAAGCGTGTCGTAGCACTAGTGTTGGTGATATGGTACGGTTTGAGAATGGTAAGAAATTCAAGTGTGAACCCGCTGGATGGAGCGAAATATGATAACATTTATTTTAGGTCTTTTGGTAATTATTGCCGGAGTTGCCGCAGTCGAGGGTACTGCTGGTATTTTCGTTGGAGCGATGACTGTACTGGTCGGTGCATTACTCATGCTATGGGGCGTTTGTAATATGGACAGGGAGAATCTAGGTTAATGGAAGTGAGTTTGTTATGATACCAAAGATACTTCAAGATGTTGGTAATTTTTTGAATGAAGTTCATATTCCTGTCTGTGCAAGACATAGTGATGGAAGACTTAATAGTAAAGAAGATGAAATTACCATTATAAGGATTTTACAGGATAAATATGGTAAGGAAAATATTATTCCAGAGCCCGTTGAGCGCCACTGGTGGGATGTGAAAATTTTTGGTTATCCTGTTAATATAAAAACCTCTAAATGTAAAACTGCTGATAACTTTTCTGCTAAAGGTGCGGTATTATATTCTCTCACAAATATGAGTGAGGAAGAAATAACTGAAATAAGAGAGTGGCCTGATTTTCACAATGCACTCATAGGTGCCAAAGATAAGGACAATAATAGAGATTATTATTGCTTAGTTCTTAATAAGGAAACAAATGAAGTTTTGATGCAGGGACTAAAAACCTTGACAAAATTAACACCAAACGGAAACAATTTACTGTTTCAGATCAATTGGAGTAAGAACAAAGAAATAATCGAAAGAACACATAAAGAAGGGTATGAATTTTTGATCGGTGCTTTTGTAGAATCTGTTAGGAAGAAAGTAGGGATACACGAAGGTTATGAAACTCTATAATTCTTCTTGCTTCAAAATCTTTCCTAAACTGAATGACAATTCAGTTGACATGGTATGTGTTGATCCGCCATATGGAACTACCACTATTGATTGGGATCGGCCGCTTAATTTTGAGGAGATGTGGCAGGCGTTAAATCGAATAGTCAAACCGAATGGTAATATTATTATCTTTGGTTCGCAACCTTTTTCTTCTCTTGTTATATGTTCAAATATAGGACACTTCAAGTATGAATTGGTGTGGAATAAGAACAAATGTGGATCGCCTGGACTTGCAAAAATAAGACCACAAAAAGTTCATGAGAATATCATGGTCTTTCAAAGAGAGTCCAAGGGTGCAACATACAACCCTATAATGGAGACAGGTGACGCATATACAAGGAAGTCAAAGAAAAAAGATGCAGAAGGTAATCTCGTAGGTTATGGTAGCGGCAAGAATACACATGGATATGGCTTTGGAAATAAAAAACTGATGCAGAGCAATAATAAGGGTACAAGATATCCTAAGAGCATACTTCATGCGTCAAGAAACTTTTCTGCACAACAGACAGTTCATCCCACACAGAAACCAACCAATCTTCTTAATTGGTTGATCATGACATATAGTAATGAGGGTGACACGGTGATGGACTTTACAATGGGCAGTGGTTCATGTGGAGTCAGTGCTAAATTGACAGGAAGAAAGTTTATCGGTATGGAATTAGAGAAAGAATATTATGACATTGCTGTTAAAAGAATTGATGATGTTGATCTTTTAACCGCTGGAAGTGTAACACCAACAGAACATCAACTAACAACACAAATATCAAAGGAAATGAAAACACTATGAACCTTAATAAACACGAAGAAATGACATGTGAACAATGGATTGCTTTGGCAGACCATCCAGTTCAACGTAACCACAAAGAGCGTGATCTTAGTCACCTAAAGTATTTGCTGCCAGATCATTTGGAAGTAAAGGCAGCAAAACTCATCAAAGATATTACTGACCCTGACACTGGAAAGGTGTATAAAGCAGGAGAAGTGTATAAAATTGATGGTCACGGCAGAGGTTATACATGGGAGAATTGTCTCTCTGATAAACGGCCAGATCGTGTGAGTGTCACAGTCTTTGGAGTTAGTACTTGGGAAGAGTTTGAAGGTTTGTATGACCGTACTGATAGCGGTACTGCAACAGAGAAAAACAAAGAGAAGTTTGTTGCTCGACTTGCCAAGTACGATGTTGTTATCACTGATAACAAGTTGAAATTGGTACAGCCCATAGGTTATGCTGCTAAACTTCTTGATTCAGATAAGCATACCAAGGCAAGTGGTTTGTCTACTCATCAACTAAATCTTGCAGTATCAGAATTTTATAAAGAATACGAAGTCTTGGAACAGCATGTCTGTTCTGGTAACACTAAACTTCATAAAAAGAGTAAATCTCATAAGTTCGATTGGAGTTCTATTATCACCGCAGCTACACTCATCGCACTGAAATCTTTTAAGGTTACTTCAGAGTTGCTTGAATCAAGGGACATTGATAATCTTCAGTATGTACATGCTGTTAAACTTGTTGATTTTTTTAAAACTATCAACAGGGGTGGTAAAGATACCATGTCCGAGCCATGGAATGCAGTAACACATATTGTTAATGAATTTGATACTTGTGGAACTAACTTGGTATTAGACTCATCAGGGTATCCCATACTAAATGAGGGGGAGTCTAAGAAAGCAATTTCCTTTGTCCTTTACTGGATTTTGCAACACATGAAGGAATCTAAGATACCGGCGAATCTTCCTAACAAAAAGAGTGATTGGGTAGAAATGTCAAGTAATTTTCCAGAAATTGTGAGGGATAAATTCGTACCTTTGTACAGTCCCGATAATATAGAACAAATGTGGAAAAATGCTGCATAACTAAGGAGAATTTAGATTAATGTTAAAGGCAATGTTAATAATTTCCTCATTGGGTGGCGGTAATGATTTTACTGTTGAAATGCCCACTATGGAAGATTGTCTTGCGGCGAGAATAGAAATACAGAAGCAAGACGACTCATTGAAAACTCTTTGTATTCCTTCTGTTGATGAAACAGCAAAGGTGCAAGAGTTTTTTGATATATTCATGGACATGATTCAAGAATTAAAGCGTGAAGGGGAGCGACCTTTCCTTAATCGTGGCCTAAAGCGTGAAGGAGAATCAGATGGAATCGATAGATTTGAGCAATGCGACAGACAGTGGGATCAATGTAATGAACAGTCGCATAGCGAGAGTATACGAAACACAGAATAATGCAAAGTCTGAATGGGCCAGGCATTATTGGAGTGCTGTTTTGTCATATCTGTTGCGTCAGGCAAATAGGTTGAACTAAATACTGATATGGTGACACTAACAGAAAGAGCAAAAGACTATCTAAAGTCTATTTCAGAAGGCGGCTATGTATCCCTCGGCGTAAAAGGTGGGGGATGTAATGGATTCCAATACGTTTGGGATCACGCTAAGAACTGGCCAGATGTAAAATGGTCTGCCCCTATTGATGATATATTAGTCGTTGACCCTATGGCAGAGTTATACATATTGGGTAGTACAATAGACTATGTAGAGGAGCTTGGTGCTTCGTTTCTGTCTATAAAGAATCCCATGCAATCTAGTTCATGTGGATGTGGGGAGAGTTTCAGTGTATGAATATAGTTGCAAAATTGTAAGAGTTGTTGACGGTGACACGGTTGATGTGGATATTGACCTAGGCTTTGGTGTATGGATGCATAATGAGCGAGTACGACTACACGGCATAGATACGCCAGAGAGTAGGACAAGAGACTTAGAGGAGAAGAAATTTGGACTGCTTGCGAAAGATCAAGTATCACATTTTCTTCCCAAAGGCTCAATACAAACACTCGTAACAGTCAAGGATAAGGTAGGAAAGTTTGGTAGAATTTTAGGTAAGTTTAAAATTAAAGATCACCAATATCCTACTCCCACGACTATTAACGAGTGGATGATCCGACATCATCACGCTGCACCATATTTCGGCCAAAGTAAGGATGAGATTGCACAAATCCATATGGATAACCGAAGTAAAGCGAGAGATGATCGGAATGATTACGATAAAGGATAACTTTCTTGACAAGGATTGGGTACAGGAGTTAGAAAACACCTCTATGGTGTACTCTAAGGTACACTGGATAGGTAGAGAAGCTGAACCTGAGAATGCACTTCATGAGTTAGTTCATGAGATTTACTCACAGAATCTTCATCTAATATATTATAATATAGATGAAGATTGTCCCAGTATCTTCTTTGAAGATTCATATTTATCTGGTGCAACGGCATGGTGGAACATTCGCCCGATTGACCCCAAACCGCACAGCGATTTAATATCATACTGTACATCTAATGGTGTAGATTATACGCCTGATCCACCACCCGACAGGACATTTCTATACTACTTAAAAGCGCCAACTACTGGTGGTCGCTTGAATATATACACTAAACCACCATTAGAGAATATGAACTGGAATGAATCGGAAACCGATTCCATAGCTGCAATACCAAACCGCTTGGTATCTTTGCCTATTGATTATGTTCATGCGGTGCAACCCTATCTTGGTAATCGTGTATCTATTGGAGTAATCTTCTGGAAAACTCTGCCCACTATATACGGAGAAACAAATCCAACCATAAATGCCTCTTACGATAGGCCTTGGGAAAAGAAAGAGAACCAAGAGAGTAATATAAAATTGACTGAAGAGTACATTGGATGACTGGCGAACCATATCTTGTCACCACAAAACTACATATGAGCTATGTTATAGAACTTCACGCACTCTGCTTTGGTTCTGATGAACAGACAAAACTTACTTACGCCTTATTGGATAAGAATTGTTTTTCTTTTTTAGGTGGATGTGATGAAGATGGAAAACCAACTGGATATTGTGTTGCTCGTGTTCAAGGCAAATCCTCGACAGGGTTGTGGTTTGGGGTTAGGTCTGATCGTGAACACCTAAAACGTAATCGTTTCAGAAAAAAGGGATTAGGTCGTGCGTTAATGATGGCTGGTTTTAATGAAGCACGAGCTCGTGGAGCGGAATATGGTGATACATATGTTTCTAATGACAATCCTACTAGTGATATAACTATTAGTATGCATAAAGAAATGGGTTTTGATTTTGTTAAATCTTTTTCTGATACTTACATTAATGATGATGGTGAGAGAGTTGAATTTGTAAACCACCATTTCCGAAAGTCTTTAATGCCAATTGCTAATTACAATGACTATGATAAAAAGATATTCACTTGTGATGGAGAGGGCACTCACTCTAAAGTTCATTTCCAATATACTCCAAAAATATCTAATGTTAGACCTCTAGTGGATGGTAGACTTACAGCAGTTTGCCCACAATGCGACAGGGATGTAATTTACAATGGATAATTTGTGGGTAATATTTGCACTTATTTCAGCAGTTCAAGCATATACATTTGATGATCCTGGCCCGTTTGAAACTCTTTCTGAATGTGCATATACTATTGTCGTAAACCATAAGCTTATGAGTGAATTTATTGCTCGGGAATATTATTTGGACGTTAATGTTGAGGTTCCTTTTTATTGCGTACAAAAAAAGGATTTAGATGAATATTTGAGAAGGAGGGCATATAAACTTGAGCAAGATCAAATCTAAGTATACCTTTGTATCCCAAGAGGGTGATACATGGGCCAACGTGTGTATTCGTGAGGGTAAATTCAAGGACGTTATCTACAACTATGGTAAAGTTTCTATCAATCATAAGGAAGAAAATGACGATGGTTCCTTGCCTTTTCGCTTTGAGTATAATATAATAGATAATGCATCAATGAAACGTGAGGAGTTTGGAGATGACTTCTTCACGCTGATTGGTGACATACTGGTAGATATTATAGAGGAACAACTAAAGGAAAAGAATCTTGAACTCATTGAACGCTCACAAATCAACACCAAATACCCAAGTTGACATGTCACAGACAATAGAACGAACCGCACTTACACAGTTAGTCACCAACGAGCAGTATGCCCGTAAGGTGCTACCATTTATGAAGGGCGACTACTTTTCGGACAAGACAGAGCGTACAGTATTTGAGGAAATAACCAAGTTCGTAGATAAGTATAATAAGATACCCACACAGACCTCGCTGGAGATAGAGGTATCGGGAAGAAAAGACTTAAACGAGGAAGAGTTTAAAAAAGTTGTTGCAGTCATTCAAACATTGGAATCAACCGATGTAGATTTTGACTGGCTAGTGAATACAACAGAACAGTTTTGCAAAGATAAGGCGGTGTACAATGCAATTGTGGAAGGCATATCAATCATTGATGGAAAAGATAAGCACAGAGGTCCAGATGCTATACCTAACATTCTCACAGACGCTCTGGCTGTTGGTTTTGATAATCGTGTTGGCCATGATTACCTTGTCGATGCTGATGACAGATTCGACTTCTACCATACGGTAGAGGAGAAGATTCCATTTGATCTGGAGTTTTTCAATCGCATCACAAAAGGTGGATTACCACCTAAAACACTCAATATTGCTCTTGCGGGTACGGGTGTAGGTAAGTCGCTATTCATGTGTCACATGGCTGCAAACTGTTTATCTATGGGTAAAAACGTACTATATATCACCTTAGAGATGGCTGAGGAACGCATTGCAGAAAGAATAGATGCAAACCTCATGAATATTTCTATGGAAGATTTACATGATCTACCCAAGTCGATGTACGACAACAAGATAGCAAAGATCATCAAATCTACATCAGGTAAGCTCATCGTCAAGGAATATCCAACTGCATCTGCACATACAGGACATTTTAGAGGACTGATTAAAGAACTGGCAATCAAAAAATCATTAAAGCCAGACATCGTTTTTGTGGATTACCTCAATATATGTGCATCCACACGCTATAAAGGACAGAGCAATGTTAACTCGTATATGTACATTAAAGCAATTGCCGAAGAGCTTAGGGGATTGGCAGTTGAGATCAATGTACCGATTATGTCAGCAACACAAACCACTAGATCAGGTTTCACCAATTCAGACATTGGTCTTGAAGATACGTCTGAAAGTTTTGGTCTACCTGCCACGGCTGATCTTATGTTTGCACTCATTTCTAACGAGGAGCTGGACGAGCTCAACCAGATCGCAGTCAAGCAACTGAAGAATCGGTATAATGATCTGACTGTGAATAAAAGATTTGTGATTGGTATAGATCGTGCTAAAATGCAGTTGTTTGATATAAAACCAGAGGAACAGGACGATCTAGTGGACACAAATCAAACAGAGTTCGCAGAGCCTGTATTCGACAACACATCATTTGGAGAGGATTGGAAAGTATAAATGGAGTTTCTTTTGTTTGGTGCGTTTGTGTATCTTTTCATAACATACATATTGTGGTACAATCATAAAAAAGACCATTGATATATAATCTTTCCTAGTAATAAATAACAATGTGGGTGGTAAATAATACACTATACTTCACTTGGGAATGGATACTATATTTGTGGGTATACACCGTATTGCTTATTGGTTTTTCATACGAGCTAGGAAATTCTAACAGAAAGAAAAGAAAATGAGACTGTTTCGTAGAATATTTCTCGAGCATCCTAATGACACGGACAATCCACAAGGATATTGGGCACATGCAAAGTTCAGCATTACCAACTCACTCAAGGGAATCGCATACATGAAAGCGGGTATAGTACATGGTATATTCCCTATATTATTTCCCTTTACAACATCCTCATGGATCATTCGCTCGTTTGCTAAATTAGTCGAGTCAAATAGACATGGAGAAGAGATAGACAAATATATATCCATTGAACTCGTAAGAAAACTGCTTCGGAATAAGAAATTATCGGAGAAGCAACGATGGTGGGTGGATTCATAAATCAAAATGAACTGTATATACTGCGGCACAAAAAAAGTAAATGATAAGTGTCCCAGAAAGATATGTAAGGGCTCAACCAAATGAACATAGTACTATACACACAGAACGGCTGCGGATACTGCAATATGGCAATGTACGAGTTTGATAAGCTTAATTGGAACTATACGGTAAAGAATATAGAAGAAGATATGCACAGATTATCTCTTTTTGAGAATTTACCTAACGCTAAGACCGTACCTCAGATATGGATAAATGATGTTCATATAGGGGGATATAATGAATTGAAGACATGGCTAAAGAAAAGAACAGAGAACGCTCTACCATAGAAGTCACCACAAGAAAAATACGATGCAGTTTCGATCATCCTGTAGTATACTATATTATAGGGAATACGAATGAGATACGCTGCGACTATTGCAACATAAAGTATGTATACAAAAATAAGGAGAAAGAATATGCCAGTACTATACCATGAGATATTATGTTTAACACTTATCTAACAAAGAATCTCAACGTACTTTCCAAGGATAAACAGAAAGATATAGAGGACATAAGAACCCAGAAACGGTTCGTACCCTTTCCCGATAGACTTAACGCCAGTCATATACACATAGATACTCTCCTTATGAGTCAGGGAGTAAAAGACTGTATATCTTGGAGAGGAATCGAGCTAGGAAAAACCGTATATGATTTCGCCCTATATCCCATGATAATATGGGAGAACCAACCTGTCACCATACTTGAGATAGGTAGTGGAGAGGGTGCTAGTGCTATGTGGATGGCTGATGTATGCAAGTCTTCTAACCTATGTACGCAAGTTTACAGCATGGACATACAACCGCCCAACATAATATATGACGGAGTAACCTTTTTGCAAGGAAACAGTGAGAAAATACATGACATATTTGATGTGAAAAATTTACCTCATCCTTGGCTTATCGTAGAGGATGCACATGTAAATGTCAATGAAATAATAAAGTATTTTGAGAAGTATATGCAGAGTGAAGACTATATGATTATAGAGGATTCAAGAGGAAAAAAAGGAAGTACATTAGAGATACCAAATACTCTACTCGTAGATGCATATTACTGTGATTACTTTGGGCGTAATGCAACCAGTGCCATGAATACAATACTGCGAAAAGAATAAAGCTCCGGAAAAACTATACCATAAAAACCCATGAATTACCATAAAATCCCAATACTTAAAAAGGCTGAAAAAAAGGTGAAGGAGTGTGCATTAAAGTCTGCGGCGCATCGGCGATTATTGCTCGAACCTCGCAGAAATATCTGGATATCACGAATCGACCCCAGAATCAAGGCCTTTTTTGACATGCCACATAGCAACTAGCCCACAGCCGGCGGCCTAAGTCCCTGTAATTATTTCTTAAAAAATAGCTATTTTTAGCTTAAAAAACACTTGACAATCCCTTGACTCTGGTGTATACTCTGTATGTAGAATCGGATAAGGATATAACTGTATGAAATTTCTTCCAACTATAGACCCCGAAGGACAGGCCTTTCTACAGGGTATGGTCATAGGTATGGGTATAGGTGTATTGGTGATGCTGATATCAGTTG
>VTLG01009753.1_pt1 | contig 20065 bp, 26 predicted proteins | sample 4694571 | NCBI WGS metagenome assembly VTLG01 (sample SAMN12604809, study PRJNA352737) | marine metagenome | biome: ENVO:00000447; feature: ENVO:00000209|ENVO:00000569|ENVO:01000036; material: ENVO:00002151; isolation source: viral sequences binned using virsorter ... | reverse complement strand
GATATGGCAGACCGAAAAGGAAAGCCAGCAACTTTAAAAATGTGCAGAGAACAATTAAGGAAGTGGGCAGAAACTCTGGTTGATAGAGAATTGAGAACAAGACCAGAAGGCAAACAACTTGCCCAGCTCGAAGCTCTTAAACAAAGGTCGTCGGACATTGTTTATGAAAATGGTGATGATGTAGCTATTGCCAAAGCTCTTGATGATTGTACCAAGAAGATTGGTATAACTTGGGTTGTGGATACTTCCAAGATAAAACAAATAGCTAGTAAATAAAGTTGACAACAATTATACTCCCATATATTATGGGAGTATGAACAGAATAATTAAAAGAACTAACCCCTTCTCTGGTAAGTCGGAGATGCTGACACGCGATGAAGCAATGCTTCACGATGAAGTTAAGCAGGCAGAAGGGATGGGCGAGTTCGATAAAATGCAGAAGGCATTAACCAAGTTTAGTAAGCTAAATCCTAAAGCTTATATGACTTTGTTAGACTAACAACTATAGGTTGTGCGCCCCTGCGGGGCGCAGACCACAGAAGTAGGACCCAACGGCGGGTCAAAATTCCTTGCAACACAGACCCCGGCCCACCCTAAAACAAAAAGGGGTCCCACTGCTTTTCGCTTTATGCCTTGATTTAGACTGTTAGCCCTGATAAAAACATTTTGAACATCTTTCAAGGTGCAAAAATTTTTAAAAAATTTTTATGAATTTAGATAAAGTCGATATAAGTAAACTACCCGCAGACGTTAGAAAGACATTTAAAAAACTGCAAGTAATGCACGCAGAAAAAAAGATACAAAACAAGGCTAAGAATGATTTCTTGTCTTTTGTAAAATGTGTATGGCCTGAGTTTGTAGAGGGGTCCCATCATAGGCACATTGCAGAAAAATTTAATAAATTGGCAACCGGTGAACTAAAACGCTTGATTGTGAATATGCCACCAAGGCACACTAAATCAGAATTTGCGTCTTATCTTTTGCCTGCTTGGATGGTGGGCCGTAATCCAAAATTAAAAATTATTCAAGCCACGCACACTGGAGAACTTGCTATTAGGTTTGGTAGAAAAGCAAAAAATTTAATTGACTCTGATGAATACGCAAAAATATTTCAAACAAGATTACAAGAAGACTCTAAAGCTGCGGGCAGATGGGAAACCGCGCAAGGTGGTGAATACTTTGCTGCTGGTGTAGGTGGTGCTATTACAGGACGGGGCGCTGATCTATTAATCATTGACGACCCACACTCGGAGCAAGACGCAATGTCAGAAAATTCTTTAGAGAACGCATACGAATGGTATACATCAGGACCACGTCAACGTTTACAGCCAGGTGCTTCTATTGTCTTGGTTATGACAAGATGGTCAACCAAAGATCTAACAGCTCAGTTATTAAAAGCTCAAAAAGAAGTTAAGGGTGATCAATGGGACGTGGTTGAATTTCCTGCACTCTTGGACCACGGACCAGTGTGGCCTGAATATTGGAACTTGGATGAATTAGAAAAGGTCAAAGCAACACTACCGGTTAAAAAATGGAACGCACAGTGGATGCAGCAACCCACATCAGAAGAAGGAGCTATTATCAAACGAGAATGGTGGAGAGTATACGATTCAGATAACATCCCTAGCTTACAGCACGTCATACAATCTTACGATACAGCGTTCTTAAAAAAACAAACAGCTGACTACTCAGCTATTACGACTTGGGGTTTATTTTATCCTGACGCAGACTCACCTCTTAATCTGATATTATTAGATGCCGTAAAAGGTAGATACGAGTTTCCAGAGCTTAGACGTTTAGCTCTACAACAATACAAGTATTGGCAGCCAGAATCGGTGATTATAGAGGCAAAGGCATCAGGATTGCCTTTGACCTATGAACTTCGGCAAATGGATATACCGGTTATTAACTTTACACCAAGCAAAGGAAATGATAAACACGCTAGAGTAAATGCAGTAGCCCCACTTTTTGAATCTGGAATGATATGGGCGCCAGATCAGAAATTTGCGGAAGAGGTCATCGAAGAATGTGCCGCCTTCCCACACGGAGACTACGACGACTTGGTCGATTCTATGACCCAGGCGGTAATGCGCTTCAGGCAGGGCGGATTAATTAAACACCCTGAAGACTATTTAGATGAAAACAAAGACCCTAGACCGAAAAGGTATTATGAATGATTTTATTTAGACTTATAAGACAATTTCAAAAATTAAACGGAAGATCGCCAACCCCTGGTGAATTACAACAATTAAAAAAACAAGCTGATAAAGCACCTCAACCTAGTAACATTTTGCCTTTTAAATATAAAAAAAGTTTTGGTGATGAGGTTGATGAAATGATTGAAAGAGGCGAGATAACAATTGGCACCGCACCAAAGACCACTAAAAAGAAAGCAGCTGTAGATCCTAAATTTGAAAGAGCGGTTAAAGCTCAAGACGAAAGATCAGAGTCTTTTTCTGCATTTAAAAAAAGAATGGAAGATAGAAATAAAGAAGGTGCTTTTCAAATTGCTTTTAACAGATACAAAGATGTTGATAAAATAGCTATGCCAATGAGTAAAGTTTTATCTATTTACAAAAACCTTGCTAAATATCCTAAAGGACGAAATGTTATTACTCAAGACATTGATGACATTCAAAAAGGACTTATGTTTTCTACAATGGGAAATAGAAGCAGACAAACATTAGTTAATGACTTACAAGATATTCTTTATCCTAAAAAACAATCTAACCCTTTTGAAGAGGTAGAAGTTAGTGATCAATTACAATTTAATTTTGATGATTTAGATCCTAAAGGTATGGCTGGTGGTGGCTTAGCTTATATGCTTGGTTATTCTGCTGGTGGCCTTGCAGGATTACCTCCGGTAACATTGGGTTTGCCTACACCTCAAGAACCAGCAGTTCCCACTCCACAAATTCCAGAAACTCCGATGCCTCAAGTTGAAGGAAAAGATGCTGTTCGAGAACTTGGAAGAAGAATGTCTGGAGGATCAGGTATTTTACAAATGCCTTTTGGAAGAGGATTTGGATACGGTATGGGTTATGGTCCTGATAGACCTATTGATTATGGACTTACCTATCAACAACCCGGTGGTATGGGTGAGGGTTTTGCAGGAGGAATAGGTTTTAAAAACAATCAACCAAGAATAGGAATGCAATTTAGAAAAAGGTTTTCAAGCGGAACACCAAGTGCTTCTATAGTGGAAATTATGAGCGTAATTGAAACATTACCTTTTGACCAAAAATTACAATTTTTACAAATGTTGCCACCATCGGTAAGAACAGAAGTAGAAGAAAGACTTGGAATGGCTAAAGGTGGTAGAATAGGTTTTTCAGTGGGTGGTTTTAATAAAGCCAGAAGAGCATTTTTAAAACTAATGGGTGGTGTTGGTGCTGGTATAGGGGCACTTAAAATGGGATTGCTTGGCGGTAAGAAAACATCTACTGCTGTAAAAGTAGTTGAGACGGTTAAAAAATCTGACGCTAAAGGAATGCCAGAGTGGTTTCCTAAACTTGTTGAAAGAGTAATGAAAGAAGGAGATGATGTAACCGATACTTATGGAACTATCGACAGAACAATTGTTAAAAAAACAAAATTACCTGATAATAAAACAGATGTCATTGTGGAAGTAGATTTAGCCAGTGGAGACACTGTGGTTGATATTGGAATGGGTAAACACGGATGGGTTGACGGGCATAACGGCCAACCAGCAAGAATAGAATTAAGAAAAGGTGACGTCATAGAAGAAGGACCAGCAAAAGGTAAAAAAGAGGCAGATGAGTTTTCTGTAGAAGAAGCGGAATTTACTGGAGATGGAGAAAATGTAAAATATGAAGATTCAAGTGTTAGTAATTATGGAGAGCACGGATCTGATTTTACTGAGGTTGAAAAATACGCAACAGGCAAGAACGTAGATCAGTTTAATATAAAAGGTACGAAAAAAAGAGAAGCACAGCAATTTGCTGAAGGCAGAGCAGAAATGCAAGCTGAAGAAGCATTTGAAGAAATAGATGAATTTGCATCTGGTGGTCTAGCAAAATTATTAGGAGAATAATGGAAATTTCAAAATACAGACAGATGTATGCGTGGCTTACGCGTCCAGGATACAACCAAGGCGGCCTAGCAACACCAAAGCGTGGCTTGGTTGATGAACCAGGAAGCTATTCTGGAAATCCATATGCTAATAGTCCAAAATTTAAAAAATTTCTTAAGGAGTATGGTAATTACAATAGAATTGCAGATGTGGTCAAAGCTTATGAAAGAATGCTTTCTACAGAGGGAAAAGTTGTTGGGATAAAAAAATTACACGAAGCATTAGGTCCTAATAATCCTTATACCTTTGAAACTTTTAACAATATTTTTTCAAGAGCAGATAAAAAGATTACTAAAAACATATCTAATGTAGAAAAGAACTATATTAAAGCAGGACAAAGATTAAAAAAGATTATTATTGATAATATTGGTGAACCTGAATTATTAGGAGATATACAAAAAAAATATAAAAATATAAAAACAACGGGGACATCTACTGACAAAGTTTTTACTCTTAATAAAAATAAAATTAAACGGCTTAATAATGCCTTAAACAAAAATTACAATGTCACGGGCTTTAGAGAAAATACTATCGATAACGTTTTTAAATTAATTGACGATGAAGATTTTATGAAATCTTTAAAAGCATATAAAGGAGGAAGAATAGATGAAACGTCTCCTTTGTTTAAAAAATTATTTAAAGCAGGATCAGGAGATATGCCTTATGCCTATATGACTCTTGGAAGAGTGTTGAGAGGTGAAATAGTAATGGAAGGGATTAAAAAAAACAAAGTTTTAGGAGATAAAATTATTAAATCAATTTCAGGAGATTTTCAAGGCCCTATGGGAACAGCTGCTAAAAGATGGGCTAAATTTCAAATGGCTAAACATTTTGATGATCCCAACGCTAGCTATTCTCGTATAACTCAAACTATTAAAAATGCTTTTAAAGACGCTGGAGTAAAAAATATAGACATTGATGAAATCTTTCCAGCTCGAACAGGTCAAATAACTATTGGAAAAGGATCGGGAGCTTACAATCAAATAGTTCAGTTTATTGATGCAGGTATTAATCAGGGAGCTAAAAGAGCTTTTGATGGACGAGCTTCTAAAAGATATCAATTAATTATTGATGCTTACAAGAATAAAAATTTTGATAAAGTTAAACAGTTGGTTGATGGTCATCAAACAGACATAAATAACTTTTATAAGAGAAACCCTGAAGCCAAAGGCAAAGTTAAATTAACTCAATTAAACTATAATCCTAAAACAAAGAAATTTGCATCTCCAACTGATATTTATGGAAAAGATGTTCTTCCATCTAAAGTTCAAAAAGACATAGATAAGTTTTATCGAAAAACAGGTTTAAGTTTAGATGTAGGATCAACGATGACTTTAGAAAAAGCTGCAGCAGAAATCAAAAAAGGAGGCTTAAAAAATTTAGCAAAAGAAATGAGAGCTCAAGGTTTCAAGTGCACAGTAACTAAAGCCAATGGTGGACCAGCCAGTTGTAATAATCCAAGAGCTTATCTTGATGATATTGCTAAGCAAAGAGAAATAGCTAGAACCGGTTCGGGACAAAAAGCAATAAACGCTGCAAGAAAATTAAGAGGACTTAAAACTTTTATGACTTCTCAATTGGGTCCAGCGGCAATCGCAGGCGAGATAGCGTTTGCAGTTCCTTTTGCATTAGCCGACTATGCTTCTGGAGAATCTACATCAAGAATAATAAACTTTGCTACTCTTGGTGTGTTTGGAGATAGTGTACGAGATGAAATAGTAAAATATGGAGGAGAAGAAGCTGGATTAGCATTTGATGCCCAAGAACGAGGAAAACAATTAGAACAAATAGAAGAGCAAGGTGAAATGTTTATGGGACCTGACGATAGTATGTTGTATCCTGATCAATTAAAAGGAGCCACACAAAGGTTTGAAAAAAGTATAGAACCTTTTGTACAAACAGATCCTTCTTTACCACCGGGTATTGGTTTAAGATATTTTGATAGTGAAATGGCTGATCAATCTTTTAATAAATTATTTAAAGCTCAAGATGATATAGCGGACAAAAAAGCTATATTAAAACAAGAGAGAACAGCTGAACCTGAAGACTATTATGGGTTTGGTGCAGCTAGAGGCGGTATAGCCAATGTTCGTAGACCAGGAGCAATTCCTCCTGATTCTGGGCCTATGCCTCAAGGGTTGGAATCTTTACTATATTATGTTAAGTAATGAGAGGAGTTTATAAATGGCAGAAATAGACAAGGAGCTCCGAGAGACAAGAACAGAAGTTAAGGTACCAGGCGCAACCGAAACTGATGTAAACGTCGAAGAGCAAATTACTGAACGAGATCCTGTAGAAGTAACACCAGAGGATGATGGTGGTGCAACAATTAATTTTGAACCTGGAGCAATCAACGTTCCTGGAACAGAATCTCATTTCGATAACTTAGCAGATTTATTACCAGACGATGTTCTAAGTCCAATGGGGTCTAGACTAAAAGACAACTATATGGATTATAAAAATTCTAGAAAAGAATGGGAACGAACTTACATTGAAGGGCTTGACTTACTCGGATTCAAATATGAAAATAGAAGCGAACCATTCCAAGGAGCTTCTGGTGCAACGCACCCAGTGTTGGCTGAAGCGGTTACACAGTTTCAAGCTACAGCATACAAAGAGCTGATGCCAGCGGATGGTCCAGTAAGAACTCAAATTTTAGGAATGGTTAACCCAATGAAAGAGCAACAAGCTCAAAGGGTTAAAGATTTTATGAATTATCAAATTATGGATCGTATGAAAGAATACGAACCTGAGTTTGATTCTATGTTATTTCACTTACCATTAGCTGGTTCAACATTTAAAAAAGTTTATTATGATGATTTACTAGGCAGAGCAGTTTCTAAATTTGTTCCTGCCGAAGATGTCGTAGTTCCGTATACTGCTACCTCATTAGCTGATGCGGAAGCGATAATCCACGTTGTTAAAATTTCTGAAAATGATTTAAGAAAACAACAAGTCGCTGGTTTTTATTCTGACGTAGATTTAGGTGCTCCTGGTTTTACATCTATTCCTGATCAACTTAAGGAAAAAGAAAGATCTATTGAGGGGACTGAAAAAACAGGAAGACAACAACCGATTTATACACTTCTAGAATGTCACGTAAATTTAGATCTAGAAGGTTTTGAAGATATTGGTCCAGACGGGGAACCGACTGGTATCAAGCTGCCTTACATTGTTACACTCGATGAAGGTAGTAATAAAGTTCTTTCTATTAGAAGGAACTTTGCGCCCAATGATCCAAAGAAACAAAGAATCCAATACTTTGTCCATTTCAAATTTCTGCCTGGACTAGGATTCTATGGATTTGGACTCATACATATGATTGGCGGATTGAGTAGAACGGCAACGGTCGCTCTCCGCCAATTATTAGATGCAGGGACATTATCTAATTTACCTGCAGGGTTTAAACAAAGAGGTGTTAGAGTTAGAGATGAAGCAGCACCAATTCAACCTGGTGAATTTAAAGACGTAGATGCCCCAGGAGGCAGTCTTCGTGACGCTTTCTTACCTTTACCTTACAAAGAACCATCAGCAACTCTATTACAATTAATGGGTATTGTGGTTCAAGCAGGACAGAGATTCGCAGCCATATCTGAATTACAAATTGGAGAAGGTGCACAAAATTCTGCTGTTGGTACAACAATGGCTCTTCTTGAAAGAGGATCTAAAGTTATGTCAGCAATTCATAAGAGAATGTATTTCTCTATGAAAGAGGAATTTAAATTATTAGCAAAATTAATTGCAACTTATTTACCACCTGTCTACCCATACGATGTAGTCGGCGGTGCAAGAACAATTAAACAATTAGATTTTGATGACAGAATAGATATTTTACCTGTTGCTGATCCAAACATTTTTTCAATGACACAAAGAATTACATTAGCTCAAACTGAATTACAGTTAGCTAGTTCACAACCACAAATGCATAATATGTATATGGCTTACAGAAAAATGTATGAAGCTTTAGGAGTTAAAAACGTAGATCAAATATTACCACCTCCTGCACCAATGGCACCTAAAGATCCTGCCATAGAAAATATAGATGCATTAGGACAAAAACCTTTTCAAGCTTTTCCTGGTCAAGACCATAGAGCACACATTACTTCTCACTTAAATTTTATGGCAACAAATATGGTTAGAAATATGCCTGCGGTTATGGCTGCATTACAGAAGAACTGTATGGAACATATTAGTCTAATGGCACAAGAACAAGTACAACTAGAATTTAGAGAACAGATACAACAATTACAAATGCTTTCACAACAAGCTCCAGTTGATCCACAAGCTGCTGCACAAGTAGCACAGATCACTCAACAAATAGAATCTAGAAAAGCAATTTTAATTGCAGAGATGACTGAAGACTTTATGAAGGAAGAAAAGAAAATTACATCTCAGTTTGATGCTGATCCATTATTAAAATTAAAAGCAAGAGAAGTAGATTTAAGAGCTATGGAGAATGAGCGTAAGGCTCAAGAAACAGAAGCTAGAATTGATTTAGATAAAGCTAAATTAGTTCAAAGTAGAGATTTGACTGAAGAAAAACTAGATCAAAATGAAGAACTAGCAGAGCTTAGAGCTGATACCACTATGGATAAAGCTTTATTATCTGCCGGAGTTAAGCTTGAGTCAGATAGGATGAAGGCTAAAGATGTAAAAGTCTTGAAAGGCCCTAAATCTTAATATACATTAGGAGAACTATGGAAAACTATAAAAAACAAAAAACGGCTACTATCCCAAGTCAGAACGTTAAGTATGACGAGAGAAGTAAAGCTAACGTAACTAGAGCTAGAAACGTTATTCCTACTGGTGACAAAGTCACTGTAAAAGGAACGGGTAAAGCAAGAAAACAATCAGCTACTTGGTACTAATATGGCCTGGTTCAGTTTAGCAAAAATTGCTTTGCAAGCTGGAAGTAAGATATACGCTAATCGTCAAAAAACGAAAATGGCTATGTCTGATGCACAGCTTATGCACGCAGAAAAGATGGCTCGAGGTGAAGAGCAATACCAGGGCAAACTTTTAGAGGCCCGTCAAAACGACTATAAGGATGAATTCGTCCTCGTAATTATTTCGGCGCCCATCATTGTGTTAATGTGGGCAGTGATGTCGGACGATCCGGCAGCTATGGAAAAAGTAAAACTTTTCTTTGAGTATTTCCAATCGCTTCCAAGTTGGTTCACAAATCTGTGGATTTTGGTTGTCGCGAGCATTTTTGGAATTAAGGGAACTCAAGTCTTTAGGAACGGTGGCAAAAAATAATGGCTGGAATAGGAATAGCTAAAAGAGGATTGGGACTTCTTAAAAAATTTGAAAAAAAAGCAGATAAAATTTCTGAAAAAATGATTAAGGAGATGAACTCTAAAAAACTAATAGAGAAAGCTAAAGGATATTCTAAATTAGTAGGTGGAACATTAGCAGCATCTGCAGCTATGCCTAGCTCAATAGAAAAAGATCAAAGAGTTAGAAAATCAAAAGGGGGTAGAGCAGAAAACCCAATAGCTAGAAACAAGGAAAATTACAGATCTACAAAGTCAGGAGCTGGTATGACACAGGCTGGTGTTGCTGCCTATAGAAGAGCAAACCCTGGATCTAAATTAAAAACAGCAGTTACAGGTAAAGTAAAAGCTGGTTCAAAAGCGGCTAATCGTAGAAAGTCGTATTGTGCCAGATCGTTAGGGCAATTAAAAAGATCTTCAGCTCAAACTAGAAACGACCCTAATTCTAGAATTAGACAAGCTAGAAGAAGATGGAAGTGTTAGTGCCTTTCAAGTCTGAAAAGCAAAGAAAATATATGCACGCTAATCTTCCTAAGATTGCAAAACGATGGGAAAAGGAGTATAAAAAAGGTGGTAGAGTTTTACCAACAAGGGTTGCAATAGCAACCGGTTGTGGTAAGGTGATGGCTAATCGTAGGAAAAAAACAAAGTACTACACATAAGGAGCGATATGAGACAAAACGGAGTTAGAAGCAATGTCAGATTTCCATACGGCAAAAGCGGTATGAAGAAAGGTGGCAAAGTTAAGAAACAAGGATACAACGCTAGACTAGATGAATCTTTAGGAATGAGAAGAGGAAAAGAGTCTGGTAAAAAACAATCTTACAAAGCAAGAAGAGACGAGTCCAAAGGAATGGAAAAAGCTATGGGTAGAAGAGCCTACGCTTCTGTAAAAACTATGGACAAAGGTCGTAAAAAAAGAGGTTAATTATGGCTGGGTACGGAATACAAAAGAAAGGCACTGGAAGAGCAATGATGAAAAAAGGTGGAAGATCTTTTCCTGATTTAACAGGCGATGGTAAAACTACTTACGCTGATGTTTTAAAAGGTAGAGGTGTTTTTAACATAGGCGGCAGAGCTAACCTGTTAGAAGAAATGGGTAGAATTGATTCTGAAAAAATGAATCCTAATAGAAGAGCTGAAAAAAGAAGAGTTATCAGTGAATTAAACAGAGGATACAAAAAAGGTGGAAGAGTTGGTTTTAAAGACGGAACCCCTAAAATGATTTCAATACCTACTGAAAAACAAGTTAGCAAAAGAGGATTTAGAGTATCGTCTAAAAAAGTTCCTTCTGGTGGTAAAGAACACCAAGCTTTCTTAAAAAAACAAGCGACAGAAAATAGAGATGGTATGAAAAAAGGTGGTAAAGTTCCTAAAGGCTATCACAGAACTAAAGATGGCAGAGTTGCTAAAAAAGGTCTGTACTATTATATGAACAGAGCTAAAAAAAGAGGAACTAGCAAACCAGGAAAAGGTTCTGTTACCGATAAAGCTTTAAAACAATCAGCAAAAACAGCTAAAAAATAATGGGTATATTTGGCATAGCTAAAAGAGGTTTTGGTATGCTGGGCCGAAAAGGCAAAGTAGGTAAAACTATTACTGGCGTAAAACCTAAATCTACTGCTACTGGCAAATATAAAGTTCGTAATCTTAAACGGCTGGGTAAAGCAAAAAGAACTCTTGCTGAAACAGAAGCTGGAGCTAAAAAAACAATAGCGCAGGCTAAACACATTTTTCGTAGAGATCTTGCAGTAGGTTCAGCAAAAAATTTAAGAAATATAAAAAGAGCTAAAAAAGAAGCTGACACGTTTACTAAAAGAATTTTAAAAACAGATAAATAAATGAAAGAAAAAATTAAATCAGTTTCTGCCAAACTTAAAAAGGCATCTAAAGCTCACGCTAAACAAGCTAAAGTATTAGACGGAGTTGTAAATGCTGAAAACGGAGGATATATTGGTTCTTATATCTCTGGAGATCTTGCTGGTAAAAAAGTAAGTAATCCAAGTTATAGAAAATATTATAAAGGTTTACTATAGAAAGCATTAATGGCTAGTTTAGAAAGTGTAATAATAAGAATAAACAGATTTTTAGAAAAAAGAATTCAAGATTTATCTGTCAATATCACGTCTGGTGGGGTTGACAATATGGAGTCTTATAAGTATATAATAGGACAGATTAACGCCTATGAGGCAACTAAACAGGAACTCTCTAACCTGCTAAACGATAAGGAGCAAAATGACAGTAAAGGAACCATCGTCGACATCAACACCCGAAACACCTAAAATTATTACACCCAATAAAGAATTAGTCGGAGTTAAAAAATCCGAACCCAAAAAAGAAGTTACAAAAGATTCAGACAAATTACCAAAACCAACCGGTTGGAGAATTCTTGTTTTACCATTCAAAATGGATGAGAAAACAAAAGGAGGAGTGTTAATAACTGAGTCTGTTTTAGAGCGTCAACAAGTGGCGTCACAAACAGGATTAGTTTTAGCTATGGGTCCACAATGTTATACGGATAGGGAAAGATATCCAAATGGACCTTGGTGCAAAAAAGGCGATTGGGTCGTTTTTGCAAGATACGCAGGATCGCGTATCCAAATAGAAGGTGGAGAAGTTCGTCTTTTAAATGAAGATGAAATATTGGCAACCGTGAAGGATCCTAAAGACATCCTACACGCATATTAATCATAGGAGGATAAACTATGCCTGACGAAGAAAAGAAAATGGTAGACATCGATACCTCTGGCCCAGGGGCCGAGGTTGATTTACCAGAAGAAAAAGTCAAAGAAACAGAAGCTGAAGTTAAGACTGAAGCTACAGAAGAAACGAAAGAAGAACCAAGAACCACGGAACAAGAAACAGTAGAAACGAAACAAGAAGAAACAAAGGAAGAAACACAACCAGAAAAACAAGACGACAAACTAGAAGAATATAGCAAAGGTGTTCAGTCAAGAATTGCAAAACTTACACGTAAAATGCGTGAAGCTGAAAGGCAAAGAGATGCAGCTACTGAATATGCAAAAGCCGCTGAAACAAGTCGTAAAGATTTAGAAAAACGATTTGAAAAATCGGACGAGCGTTATATGAAAACGTTTGAGTCTAGCATTAAAAGTGGAATGGAATCTGCTCAATCACAATTAGCACAAGCCATTGAAGCCGGAGATGCAAAAGCCCAAGTCGACGCAAACAAAAGGATTGCACAACTAGCATTTGATAATGCAAGGTTAGAACAGAAGAAGGCAATGCAGGAAGACGAGAAGCCAGCAACACCTTCAGAAGTTAAACAACCTACGCAGCCGACAAATCAAATGGCAGAGTCTGATCCTAAAGCAGAGGGCTGGGCAGCTAAAAATACGTGGTTCGGTCAAGATCGAGCTATGACATTTACAGCGTTCGAAATTCATAAAGATTTAGTAGAAAAAGAAGGTTTTGATCCTAAATCCGATGAATACTATGCGGAAATAGATAAGAGAATTAAAGTTGACTTTCCACATAGATTTGGTAAAACTGAAAATATAGCAACGACCAAACCCGTTCAGTCGGTCGCTTCGGCTAACAGAAGCGTAAAACCTGGTCGCAAAACTGTGAGACTCACTTCTTCACAGGTAGCAATAGCTAAAAAATTAGGAGTGCCACTCGAAGAGTACGCAAAACAATTAAAAATCACGAAGGAGGTATAGCGTATGAAAAAAGAAACTAAGACTACTTCTCGTGCGAATCAAACACGGTCAAAAACTGAGAGACCAAAAGTGTGGGTTCCACCATCTTCTCTAGATGCACCCCCTGCACCTGACGGATTCAGGTACAGATGGATAAGAGCAGAGAGCGTTGGATTTCAAGACATTAAAAACATAACTGGACGTTTAAGAGAAGGTTATGAATTAGTAATGGCTGAAGAAATCGAAAATGCTACTGACTATCCGGTTGTCGACTCTGGTCGATACAAGGGGGTAATTGGGGTAGGTGGCCTTCTACTTGCGAAGGTACCAATCGAGATTGCGAAGCAAAGACAAGATCATATGACTAGACGTCATAAAGATCGAAGCGAAGCCGTAGAAAACGATCTTATGAAGGAGCAGGATAAGAGGATGCCTATCAATATTGAAAGGCAGTCTCGTGTAACCTTCGGTGGTACAAAGAAATCCTAATTAGGAATTCGTGGGTTAATCCCTATCATCGATTTAACTAAATCGTCTATGAACAATTAAGTGCATAGACAAAAGGAGTAATAACTATGGCAAATAGTAACACGCAAGGTTTTGGTTTAATTCCTGCGGGTCAGTTAGGTGGAACACCTGCGACTCAAGGACAAGGTAAATACAAAATCGACGCTGGTTATGCCACTGCATTATATCAAGGGTCTGCGGTTCGTCTGGACAATCCAGGTGGAGCCAACACTAACCCTGGTTATATAATCACGGCACAAGCGGCTATCACCAATGACACAATTGGTGTACTAAATGGTGTGTTCTACAACGCGGCTACAACTTTGAAGCCAACTTGGCAGAACTACTACAACCAAGTTACTCCGGCAAACAGTGAAGATATAACAGCGTTTGTTATTGATTCTCCATTCCAACTTTTCGTTGGTGCTGCAGACGCAGCTGTAACACAAGCAAACATCGGTAGATCCGTTGGTTTGACTGTAACAGCAGCTGGAAGCACAACAAGTGGTCAATCAAGTTCAACGTTAACTATCGGTACTATCGCTAACACCGCAAACCAATGGAGACTATTAAGAGTTGCAGAAGATCCTTCTAACGAAGACATCACTGCTGCTTATGCGTCTTACGTGGTTGTAGCTCAACAGAGCGAGTGGTTTGGTGAAGGTACAGCTGGACAATAATAGGAGCATATAGACTATGGCAATATCACGAGCACAACTAGTTAAAGAACTAGAACCAGGTTTAAACGCACTATTTGGCCTGGAGTACAAACGTTACGAGAATCAGTCATCTGAAATCTACGTAACTGAATCAAGTGACAGAGCTTTCGAAGAGGAAGTAATGTTATCTGGATTCGCAAACGCACAAGTAAAAGCAGAAGGTGCCGGCGTATCTTATGACGACGCACAAGAAACTTTTACAGCACGTTACACAATGGAAACGGTTGCGTTAGCGTTCGCTATCACAGAAGAAGCTATGGAGGACAACCTCTACGATAGAATTTCTTCTAGATACACAAAAGCGCTAGCAAGATCTATGGCAAATGCTAAACAAGTAAAAGCAGTTGAACCTTTAATAAATGGGCTACCTCAAACGGCTACATTTAATTCAGGCGACGGCGTTGCTTTATTTAGTACTGCCCACCCAACAATTGCTGGGACTTTCCAAAACACTTTATCTACACAAGCAGACTTAAACGAAACATCGCTTGAACAAGCGATTATCGACATCAGTAATATGACTGATGAAAGAGGTCTAAAAGTGGCAGCTAAAGCTGTTAAAATGATTGTTCCTGCAAACAACCAGTTTAATGCTGACAGACTGATGAAGTCTCAAGGTAGAACTGGAACTGCTGATAACGATATCAATGCTATCGTATCAATGGGAATGGTTCCTCAAGGTTATAGAGTGAACAATTACCTAACTGATACTGATTCTTGGTATTTAATCACGGACGTTCCTAATGGAATGAAAATGTTCGAAAGAGCACCGTTGAAAACAGCAATGGAAGGTGATTTCGACACTGGTAACGTAAGATTCAAAGCTAGAGAAAGATACGTATTTGGCGTATCAGACCCTAGAGGAATCTTCGGCTGTCAGGGTGCGTAATAGCTAACTAATTAATGAGGCGGACCACAAATCCGCCTCATTTTAATCTTGAATTACAGGTGAGATATGTTAAAGGATTTCCGAATTATAATAATGGCTTATGGGTATAGAACAGAGTTCCAAGTAAAATGCGAGGATTCTCCAGAAGCTATAGAACAATCTATAGTTGACAAGTTAGGAGAAAAGAGTATAAAATGGGACACAACGGGATTTTATGATAAGTCCCGAAAATGGATAACCTATGAGGAGGTTATATATGATCCAAGACCTGTACAAACAGAAAAAATCCTTGGAGTTGAGTTGGGAACAAGAACACCTTAACGAAGGTAGATATACTCTCAACATGGTCAGGATAGATGACAAGATCAGAGAAGTCATCACCGAGATCAAGCTGGAGGAAGCTAAAATTGCAAACAGAGAAAATGCAATTATAAATTCAGCTCCACAAGTATCAGTAGCCACTTAATACAAAGAGCTACATCATTGGAAAAATCAAACCATCTAACAGGATCTCTTGCGCTCTAAACAAATTTAGCGTATAAAAGAATTACTAAGATATATAAATCATAAATTGGTTGTTCTTTTCTTAGTAAGGCAACTGGCGCGAGGAGGCGCTGATTATATGACAACACACTTTTCAACTGGTGTAACTAACGTAAGAGGCAAACAAGGAAAAACTTCTTTATTTAGCGGAATGAAACAACCGCTTATTATAGGAGGTGACCCTGCTGCTGAATTCTGTTACCAAAATGACTTTCATCATTACAATGCAAGTGATTGGGATGTAACATCTGGCGGAGGTTCTGATTACCAACTAGCACAATATGCTCATGGATGGTTAAGATTAGGAGATGCAGCCCCAGCTGCTGGAGAAATAACTGGTGTATCTTCAAAAGAAGTATGGCAGTACAACTCTGGTAAAAAATGGTACTATGAAACATCAATTGCACAAACTGATGTATCTGATGGTAACTGGTTTGTAGGATTTGCTGACAACGCATTTGTTGATCCAGCTACGGTTCCTACTGATTGTATTGGGTTTTCACATTTAGAAGACACAACTACTATTCAGTTTCTATCAAGAAAAAATGGAGCTGGAGTATCAAAAACTCTACCTACTGTAGCAACAGCTGGTAACGCGACTGAAACTAACTTTACGTTAGAAGATTCGACAATACCAACTCAAACAGCTACTGTTTTGGCTCAACCTTCTAACTCTGTTAGATTGGGATTCTTATTCCAACCTGCAGGTTCAGAATTAGGTCAAACAGCTGTTCAATATAAGATCTTTTTAAATGGATCTATTGTTGCAACACAGGCAGCTTCAACTGTTCCTGATGACATCGCATTAGAACTTAAAGTTTTCCTTGAAAACAAAGGTACAAATGCAAATGACATCTTTACTGATTACATACTTGCTTGTCAGGAGAGATAATAATTAATTAGTGTGAGCTCCTTAGGGAGCTCATGCAATTAAAATAGGAGATAAATAAATGCCAAATGTAACAAATGTAAAAAGTAAACAAATACTTTTTGGAACAGATACAGATGCTATTTCTGCAGCCGGTACAGCAACGACTTTAGTTTTACTTAACAGTGGACCTTGGGTTAATGCACAAACAGTTACTTTAACTTCAAGCGCAGATAATTCTGGAATAACTTTTACGGTTGTAGGAAAAAATGCAGATGGAGATGCAGCAACAAGCGCAGCAACTACTGGACCAGATAGCACTACAGTTGATGTAGCTGGAACTTGGTCAGAAGTAACTAGCATCACAGCTAGCGGTTCAATAACTACTAACATTTCTGCTGGAGTAAAAGAAGGAGCTTCTACTGGAACTATTTTTGCTGGAAGAACTAGAATTAGAGGAATGTATGGAGTAGCTGGCGGAGGCGCTGGACGTGTATTCATTAAAAACAGTTCTGCAACTACTGGTCCTAACAGATTAATTGTTGATGTAGATAGCGGAGAAGACATAGATCCATATATTCCAGATAATGGAATTTTATGTGAAGATGGAGCTTATTTTGCATATGATGGAACTGCAGTAGTTGGATTATCTATACAGTTTGACGGATAGGAGGTAACGTATGGCTAATACGACTTCCGGCACATATACTTTTGATAAGAATTTTGCAATTGATGATTTAATTGAAGAAGCTTATGAAAGAATTGGTATGCAGGGAACTTCTGGATATCAATTAAAAAATGCTAGAAGATCTTTAAATCTTTTATTGTCTGAATGGGGTAATAGAGGAATTCACTATTGGGAAATAGGTGAAACAAATATTGATTTAATTCAAGGACAAACTGAATACAAATTTTATCGTACAGCAACTGATGGAACGAGTGCTACGACTACACCCACAAATGGAATTTACGGAATAACTGATGTTTTAGAAGCTCAACTAAGAACTAATAGAACTCAAACCACTCAATCAGATACACCCATGACAAAAGTTGACAGATCCACTTATGCAGGATTTTCAAATAAACTTTCTCAAGGAACACCAAATCAATATTGGGTTCAAAGATTTATAGATCATGTAAGTATTAGTGTTTATCCAACAGCTGATGCTTCAAATGCAGCTAAAGACATGCACATTTATTATATTAAAAGAATACAAGATGTAGACGGAACTTACACAGATGCAACCGATGCACCTTTTAGATTTTTACCTTGTATGGTTACAGGTTTATCTTTTTATTTAGCACAAAAATATGCTCCAGATAGAATTCAAACTCAAAAATTATTATATGAAGATGAATTAGCAAGAGCATTAGCGGAGGATGGATCAGCGTCTAGTACATATATTACACCTAAGACGTATTATCCTAATATTTAATTATGCCAAAATATGCATCAGGAAAAAGAGCGTTAGCAATTTCAGATAGATCTGGACTTCAATATCCATGGAGAGAAATGGTAACAGAATGGAATGGAGCTTTTGTTCATGTATCTGAATATGAACCTAAACAACCGCAATTAGAACCTTTACCAATAAGTGCTGACGGTGTTGCTTTACCACAGGTTAGACCGGCAAGAACTGCACCTGCAGTAGCAAGAATAATGCCGGACAATCCATTTGAAACATACGCAGCTGCCTCAGGTATTATTAATGTAACATTTCCAGGTCATGGTTTAACTGATGGAGACACTTACAGATTTAGAGGTGCTTCTCAAGCAACAACAGCAAGTGGTGGAACTTTTCAATTTGCAAACCCACAAGGTTTTGATGGTATTACAGGGGCTAAACTTGCTTTAGCTGCAGGCTATTCTATTACTACAGGTATATTTAGATCAGGAGCAAGAATTCAAACAGATTATGCTAAAGCTAATTATTTTTATTTTACAGTGAATACTGACACTGCTACATTAGGTAATCAAAAAGGAGGAGGAGTTGGATGTTCTGTTGGACCTATAACTCTTGAAGCATAATGGCAGGAATAAGTTATTCAGGATTAGTTACACAAATTAGAAATTACACTGAAACAGACTCAAATGTTTTAACAACTGATATTTTAGAAAATATTATTTTAAATGCTCAGTCTAGAATATCTCAAGATGTTCCAATTGATGCTGATAGACATATGCAAGAAGGTAATTTAGTTACAGATAAAAATAGTATTTTTGCTCCAGCTGGAGCTATATTCACTAGAGGTATAGAAGTATTTGATTCTACTACAGCTTCAACTGGCACTTTAAGATGGCTTATTAAAAAAGATGTAACTTGGTTAGCTGAGTATATTGAAGATCTAACTGGATCAGGAGGAGCTGATGTAACCGGCATGCCTAAATATTATGCAATGTTTGGAGGAGCAACGGGAGATGGTTCATCAAATTCAGGAGGTTATATGTTAGCACCCACTCCAGACGCAAACTATTATTTTAGAGTTCATTATGATAAAAGACCAGCAACATTAGCATCTGATAACACAACTAATTATATTAGTATGAACTATCCTCAATTGCTTTTATATGCTTGTTTAGTTGAAACTTATGGGTTTTTAAAAGGCCCTACGGATATGTTGACATTATACGAGCAAAAGTATAAAGATAGTATACAAACGTTTGCTTCTCAACAAATTGGAAGAAGACGTAGAGACGATTATACGGACGGCACGGTTAGAATTAAAATTGATTCACCAAGTCCTTAAATTAGGAGAAAAATATGGCTATTACATCAGCAGTTTGTTCAAGTTTCAAAAGTGAACTTTTAAGTGGTAAACACGACTTTGATTCTTCAGGTGGAGATACTTTTAAAATCGCAATGTTTACAAGTTCTGCTTCTCTAGGCGCGAGCACAACTGATTATAGTACATCAAACGAAATTACAAATTCTTCTGGGACTGCTTATACAGCAGGAGGAAAAGCTCTTACAAACCAAGGCGTAACTTTAGACAGCACAACTGCTTATACTGACTTCGCTGATGTGTCTTGGACTTCAGCTTCATTTACAGCAAATGGCGCAATGATTTACAACACAACAACTGATGGCGGATCAGGTACAACAGATGCAGTTTGTGTTATAGCATTTGGTGGAGATAAAACAGTTTCTTCTGGAACTTTTACAGTTCAATTTCCAGCAGCCGCAGCAACTACAGCTATCCTAAGATTAACGTAAGGAGGTAGATCCTTATGGCTTCAATTTGGGGTGGTGATGATCCTTCGGTAGCCTGGGGCATTAACTCTTGGCAATCTAATACAATAACAATATCATTAACCGGTTTAAATATTACATCTGAATTAAATGCAGATGGAGTTAACTCTTTTCCTGAACAAGGATGGGGTTCAGATACTTGGGGCACAGAAAATTGGGGAGCATCTGGATTAGTTGTTGAAGTTTCAGGAGTTTCTTTTTCTACCGCTTTAAATGCGGACGGTGTAATATCATCACCTAATACAGGATGGGGTCGA
>VTLG01005355.1_pt1 | contig 20066 bp, 13 predicted proteins | sample 4694571 | NCBI WGS metagenome assembly VTLG01 (sample SAMN12604809, study PRJNA352737) | marine metagenome | biome: ENVO:00000447; feature: ENVO:00000209|ENVO:00000569|ENVO:01000036; material: ENVO:00002151; isolation source: viral sequences binned using virsorter ... | reverse complement strand
TGATTAAAGCAGAACCGTAGGTTGTTGTGTCTATGGTTTCCGTTATTTCTTGAGTGGTAGTAGTTGTGCTCTGCATAGAGCCTTGGGTGAAATTGGGCGTTACCAATTCCGCTCTTGCTACCGTGGGGGATAACAGCATTAAGAGTAAAAGCCATTTGTTCATTCTTCTTTCTTTTTAGCCATAGGACAATTTACGGGTTTACCTTTACCATCTTTATTACCAGTGGTCAAGCCAAAAGTGGCTAATGCACCAGTAAACACCGAAGCCACGAACGTGATATCGCTATTACCAGCTTTCTTGATCATTGGTAACTCTACATAGTTGAGTGTTATGATAAACCCAGACCAAACGACAACGCCAAGTCTGACGAATGTTCCAAGGATCTGGATTTGGGCTTCTTGGTCCTCTATTCCGTCTTTGAGTTTACGGATAAGTCCCTTTTTTTCTTCCGGTTTTCCTTCCATTTATCAATCTTGCCTTGTAAGAATTTCTGAACTTTCTTTTTAATTGTATCAAAGAAAGGTGTTGCAAGTGTGGTGGTAGCTACAGCAGCTACAGCCGCATAAGTAGCAGTTGCCACAACTTCAGCAGTTGGTACTGGTAATTGTATATCTATAATAGGTATATCGATCTTGGGAGGTACAGGGGTCTCTGTCTCCTTAGCCTCCGCCTTAACCCCCTCAGGAGCCTCCAGATCGCTCGGAGGCACCACTATAGGGGGAAAGGATGGAATGTGAGCCGAAGGCACCTTCAGGGGGATTGTAGGAGGGTCTGGGATAGGTGGAGACTCTGGTAAAGTAACCCTAGGTATAAGAATACTAATACTTAGACTTCCCAAGTGTTACTGCAGCATCTTGTGCAGTAAAATCTTCACTAGTCCAAATACTGGTAGTACCATCTTCCTTTTTGTATGCTTTGATAATTTCAAGATGATCTACATTACGTTTAAGAGTAGCTTTATCTTCATCAGTAATAGTAGATTGTGCAGCAATGCTATTGATTAAAGTTACACTATCTCCAGCATTTCTAAAGACTTTTGCTACTTCATCGGTTGTGCGTTCAGCCATCGGTTTCTTCCTCAGTTTCGGTAGTTGTGTTTTCTTGTGATTCTGGATTAGCCAGACGTTGTAACTCTTGCAGAGCTCCATTTAGCTCATTAACGCGTGCTATAGCTGTAGCACGTTCATTAAAAAGTTCTTGAAATCTTGCTTCTAAGTTATCCATTGTTGAGTGTTTTTTTGAGTGTGTTTAATTCGGCAGAGAGTTCTTGTACTGCACGTACAAGTATTGGAAGAAGTTTGCCGGGTGTAGCTTCCAATCTATCTGGATTATTCTCCAGAACCATTTTTAAATATTCAGCATCATTATCTTTTTGAATTTGTTGGAAATCTTGAGCAATAAAACCTGCTTCATAAGTTCCATCCATACTCATTCCTTCTCTTGACTGCCATTTGAATTTGACAGGTTTGAGAGCATTTATAAAGTCTATACCTAAATCTAAAGTATTAATATCTGTTTTATCTCTTCTATCTGAAAGTGAACTAATAGATGATTGCTGACAGCGTAAAACTGAAATACTACTATTACCAAGAGTTATTTCATTATCTGCATCCGATAGACTATCCGCTGCTCCTTTACCAATAGCAATATTATTCTCACCTGAGGTTAGGTTTTTTAATGCTTGGTAACCGATTGCTACGTTATAATCCCCCGTACCAGTTGAGTTACTACATAAAGTTGAGTTACCAATCGCTACGTTGTAACTACCTGTTGATACGTTCCAACCAGCATATTGACCAATGGAAGTATTATACGTTCCAGTAGTTACATTCTCACCACAATTTATACCAACAGCAGTATTATGATTAGCAGTAGTACCGTCTTTTAATGCGTTGTTTCCTACAGCAGTGTTATTACTACCACTAGTACAACTATATAAAGTATCATAACCTACACCAACATTAGAACTTGCTGTCATGCTATTGCCTCTACAGGCATTTGGACCTACACCGATATTACTGCCACCAGTAGTTACTCCATAACCTGCGTAATATCCTACAAAAGTATTACTCTGACCAGTAGTCATAGTACCACCTGTACCGTAACCAATACAGACACCCTGTTGAGATGATGTTACGTTATTACAAGCTTGATCACCTATAACAACCATACCTTCTGATGAACTTGCATCCTGTAGAACTTGATATCCAATACCTATCTGTCCATAACCACCAGAGTTCTTTAAAGCTTTATAACCAATAGCTATTTGTCTTCCTTTAGTAGTTACATCTGCTCCAGCGTATGATCCGATATAGACACCCATACTTCCAGATGTAAGTGCAGTACCTGCGTCATAACCAAAGCAACTGGCATCAGTAGCTCCAGAGTAACTATCTCCAGCATTTGTACCAGCATTTGTATTCCTTGAACCATCAGAACTTACACCAGAAGCTGCATCTTCCCAGCTAGCATCACCACTACCATCAGATGTCAATACTTGTCCATCAGTAGGAGTACCACCATTATCTTTAAGAGAAAAGTTAACACCGGGAACACGGAATTTAGTAATACTTGAGTTACCTATATTTACAATATTAGATGTATTATCCCAGTATGCATCAGTACCTATAATAATCTGGTTATCAGCACTTGTATGACCCTCTGCTGCATTATATCCAATATGAATATTACCTGTACCTGTACAATCTTCACCTGCTTTAACACCGATAGAAACATTCTTATCACCAGTACTATTTGCATATAATGCGTTATGTCCTACTGCTGTATTATTATCTCCAGTAGTATTCACTCGCATAGCATAAGTACCAATGCCAGTATTATAAGATCCTGTAGTGTTACCCCATAAAGGTCGATAACCTATTCCAGTATTTTCAGTACCCGTTGTATTTCCAGATAATACAGTATTACCAACAGCAGTATTGTTAGATGCTGTTTCGTTTGACCATAAACAAGAATAACCTAGAGCGGTATTAAATTGACCACTTGTATTTTTTGATAAACAATAAGCACCGGTAGCAGTATTATATGAATGTGTATTATCTCTTAAAGCATCAAAACCAAGAGCTGTGTTATATTGACCTGTTTGACTTGTTTTAAATGCATCATAACCAATAGCAGTATTCCAGTCTCCAGTTGTTATTGCTGTACCTACGTTATATCCAAGTAAAGTATTACCAGAAGCACCTGTACCTGAAAAACTATCTCCTGCATTAGTTCCTCCGATAGTGTTGTATTGAGCATCGGAAGATAATCCAGAAGCAGCAGCTGCCCAAGTAGCGCCACCAGAAGCCATTGTTAATACATGACCGTTAGTTGCAGTACCGCCATTATCTGCTAGTTCAAAGTTAATACCAGGTATACGGAATTTAGTGATATTCGCATCACCTAAAGTTATCTCATTGCTTACATCTGCTGCACTAGCAGCTGCATCATGTCCTATAATTATATTATTACTACCAGTGGTTAATACATCACCAGCTTTATCTCCAATTGCGACGTTATCAGCACCAGTTGTTATTGAATATCCTGAATCTCTACCAAGACAATTATTATGAGAACCTGTAGTGAGGCTCTCTAACGCACTAACTCCAACTGCTACGTTGATTTCACCAGAAGTAAAGTTCTTTAAAGTTTGATAACCTAGTCCAGTGTTGTGCTCACCACTTGCATTACTTGAATGACCCCTTCCTGCCAACCAACCTAGGAAAGTATTATAACCACCTGTTGGGTATTGTCCTGCAAGGTATCCAACAGCGGTACTACAACTATTATTATTATTGATTAATGCATTATCTCCTATTGCTGTATTTTTAGCTCCAGTAGAACAATTATTCAGTGCGTAATATCCAATACCTGTGTTATTAGCTCCAGTTGAATTATTCTTCATTGCATAGGCTCCTACTGCTGTATTACCACTTGCAGTAGTGTTACGCATTGCCCACATTCCGACAGCAGTATTCCAATCTCCATCACTGCAGTAATACAATGCATCATGTCCTATAGCAGTATTATTTTCACCAGTTGTGTTTTCATACAATGCATCATATCCTATACCAATATTATCAAAACCAGTTGTATTTTTTCTCAGAGAATTAGCACCAATAGCAACATTCCGATCTCCTGAAGTGTTAGCATATAAAGAGTTATTACCAAGAGAAGTATTATACGTTCCTGTACTATTAGTATAAAAACTTTGAGAACCAACTGCAGTGTTATTACCACCAGTAGTAGTTGATAAGCCTGAAAAAACTCCAACAAAAGTATTACTATGAGCTTCTGTTTGCAGTACACCTGCTTGCATACCTACAAAAGTATTATTATTACCTGTCGTTAAAGTTCTTCCTACATCATTACCTATTGCAGTATTTTTTACACCTGTTGTTACGTCCTTTAAAGCTCGATAACCAACAGCAGTATTTTCACCAGATGTTTCTGTATCTTCTAATGCTTTATAACCAACAGCAACGCTATAATAACCTGTAGTAAGACTTTTTAATGCATCAGTACCTATTGCAACGTTCTCAACACCTGTTGTATTAGCTTGCAAAGCAGCAGCACCTACAGCAGTATTATTACTAGCTGTAGTATTTGCCTCTAACGCTTTAAATCCGATACCAACGTTATAATTTCCTTCTGTACATGCTTCTAAAGCTTCATTACCAAATGCTGCGTTATAACCACCAGAGGTTACTGCAGTCATTGAGTTAGAACCAAACGCATTATTACTTGAGCCAGTCATACTGGCACCACCAAGAGCATTAGCTCCGAATGCTGAGTTTTGTGCTCCGGTTGTTAATCCATCTAATGCACTCTTACCTACCGCAGTGTTATAATCTCCAGTAGTAATTGCAGTACCAGCAGCGTATCCAATTAAGGTATTTTGAATTGCATCTGTACCACTAAAACTATCACCAGCGTTAGTTCCTCCAACAGTATTTTGCTGAGCATCAGAACTTAAGCCAGTAGCTACAGTTGCCCACGAGTTATCACCACGCAAGTAAGTGGAACTAGATGCAGTACCAGTTGCAGAGAGTTCAGCAACACCGATAGCATCATCTGCTACTTTATCATTAGTTACAGAGTTACTAGCAAGATGTACTGCATCTATACTGCCATCTGTATAATGTTCAGAGTTAATAGCATCATCAGCTATCTTAGCTCCTGTTACAGCATCAGCATTAATCTTAGCTGTAGTAATAGCATTATCAGCAATAGAAGTATCTACTGTAGCCCAAGTTAAACCACCAGTATCACCTGATTGTTTAGATAGGAACTGACCATTAGATCCAGCATTACTAATCTGCAGCTTAGCTTCATTAATAGCTTCATCAGCTATCTTAGCTTGAGCTATAGCAGTGGCATTCCATGTACCTGTACCAATAGTTCCTAATGTCGTAACATTAGAAGTACCAGCCCAAGAAGCAAGATCGCTGTCAGTGACAAAACCATCAGTCGCTGTTACAGCTTCTCCCCATGCACTACCATCATATCTATATAGTTTATCATTGGTAGTATTAAAGTATAGATCTCCTTCATCTAAGCTGCTTGTAGGAGCAGATGAGGCTACACGATATCGATCAGCAAAGTTATTGATACCAGATAGGTTTGTAGCACAAGTATTAACATTAGCTATACTACCACCAACATTACTTACATTGGTATTGTTACTAGCTACTGTATTTATATTTGTAGCATTACCAGCAACAGCTGTTATATTTGAATCATTATTAGCTACTGTCGTTATATTACCTGAAATCCCCGCCACCGTTGTTACTTCCGTAGCCTTTGGTGTAAGTCTATGGAAAGTATATGTATGTAAAGTACTAGTTGTCTCTACTAAAAGACCGTAACCAGCAGTGAGGGTTGTAGAACCACAGCCTGTAATAGTGACTGTATTACCACTTCCAGCGCCATTTGCAATGGTGACTGAGCCCCCTGAAGGGGTACGAGTACTGCCGATGGATAGAATGCTAAGTAAAGTACCAGTCCCATTATTGACGTCAGGATTAGCAGCTGGAAAAGATGTTTCATTTGCTATAGGGACAAAGCCTCCTACATCATCAACTAGGTCTACAATACGGTCATCTATTGCTGCAGTAGAAGCTATATAAGCATCACTACTAGTCCAAGTTGCACCATCTAATATTGTTTCAGAACTAGTTTGTCTGAAATACCTACCATCTGATGCAGAACTAGTTAAGAAAGATGTATCATTAACTGTTGCACTAGATTGTTCACTAGCAGTAATTATTGCTGCATCTGCTATCTTATCTACTGTAACAGCATTATCTGCAATCTTAGCAGTACTTACAGCATTATTTGCTATTTCAGATGTACCTACTGAATCATCTGCCATCTTAGCATTAGTTACAGCATTATCTGCTAACTCAGAACTACCAATAGCATTATCTGCCATCTGTGCATTACCAACAGAATTATCAGCTAGCTTATCTTGAGTTACAGCATCATTGGCTATAGCAGCTGTATCAACAGCGTTGTTTGCAAGTTCACTGGCTCCTACAGCATCAGCTGCTATTTCACTAGATCCTACAGCATCAGCTGCTATCTTAGCTGATGTAATAGCATCATCTGCTATCTTTGCAGTAGTGACTTGGTTATTAGCTATCTGAGCAGTATCAATAGCATTATCAGCTATATGTTCAGTATTAACTGCATTATCAGCAATCTTTGTACCATCAATAGCATCAGCTGCTATCTTAGCTGTTGTTATATTAGCATCAGTAATCTTAGCTGTTGTTACTGAGTTACTTGCTAAATCACCTGCTACAATAGTTAGATCAGCTATCATTGTAGATGTAACTGTACCTGTATCACCTGTCGTTATTACTGTACCTGTGATGTTTGGTAAAGTAATAACTCTATCAGCTGTAGGATCAACAACAGTTAATTTAGTCTCATAATCATTATCAGTTGCACCTTCGAATATAATCTCAGTATCCTCACCCATGGTAAGGTCACCGACCATAGTACCTGCAAGGTTACTAAGATATCTAGCTACAACCTCCTGAGTAGAATATAAGTTCTGGTTGAAGTTTTCGTTTAGATCTTCAGCTTTAATGGCTGAACCCGCATAGAAGGTAGCCGTCAGAGAATCACTATCTGTTTCACGATAAATTTTTATTTTGGCTCCGTTAGCTGGAGCAGTATTGAATTTTAATGTTGTAGCAGTTGGAAGGGTGAACGCAGTAGTGACATTAGCGTCAATTTGTGCTTTAACATCTGCTGTCTTAATATATGGGAATGTAAAAGAGTAAGTGGTGGTGGAACCATTACCTATGTATGAATTCTGTGTGACAGCCATAACTGGTTATTTAGCCATTTTGATAAGGTTTTCAGTTTGTATTTCACGAGCACCTGGTACATCACCTTGTTTCATTCTTTGATCTACACGTTGTTGATCATAAATATTCTGAGGTATATGTCCTAAACCCGCATTAGTTCTAGCTTCTTCTAGTAATCTTCTTTCAGCTATTTTCTGAGCATTTCTTACTATATTATTAATCTCTCGTATAACAGGTAATAATCTAGTTTTTAATTTAATATTTTCATTTCTATAATCATCTCCTGTAGCACGATGAGCTCTCAATAAACCTATTTCATCTCTATATCTCTTAGATTTCATAAGTCTTTCAAGTTGTTTATACATCTGTTGCTCACCCATGTACTTATAAATCAATTCTCTTTCATCATTTGAGTATGTATAAGATCCAGTAGAGTCTTTTCTTAGTCTTCCTAAACCATCCCAGCCTGTTTCTTCTAACCATACACGCCAAGGTTCTCTAGTACCACTAACTTTAATAGGACTAACAGCGTTAAGCATTCTAAGAACAGGATTATCTATATCATTCAATGGTGTACCTGTCCATATATCTATCTGTTCTGTTAAGAAACTAGATGCTATAGGAGTTCTATTCATTACGTAAGCTAACATATCACCATGGATATCTTTCTGTGAAGATGTTATAGCATTACTTAATACACCTTGAGCACCAGATAACGGTATCCAAGCACGTGCAGCGTTTGCACCTAATCTTTGCCATCCACTTAAATCACCACTAGCAGCCGCTACAAGAGGCTCTAAGCCTTGTAAAGGTGTCTCATTAAGGAAAGTAGCAGCGACAGTCCACATAGTCTTTGCTTGCCAATCTTCAAGGAAGGATTGATCAATATCACCAGCATAATATGCCATATCTCCAAGTATAGTTAATACTTGATCAACACCCATTATACCTTTAAAACTTACCCACTTACCACCAATGTTAATGGTCTTAGGTAGATAACCCATTTGATCTCTTTCTTTCTGACGACGGCTAGCATTATAATGTCCATTACCTCGGATATTACCAGCCATTGCATAATCCCAAAGTACCTTAGTTAAAAGACCACTGAATGCCATCCTACCTGTATACTCAGCTCTTAGGTTTTGCCAAAGAACTTTAGCATTAGGTGTTGTTGCAAAATCAATACCATGTTCTGCTAATGCAGCTGCTATCTGATCATCTGTTCTAGCCCATAAAGTCTTAGAGTATTTATTAATACCAGGAATTAGACTAATAGGAGTCCAAGATAAAGCATTCTTTACAGCATTACTACCAGTCCTAGGGAACATAAATAGATGCTTAGCAATAGGGTAAGCTGTAGTACCTTGGTTAATCCAAGTAGCTAAACCATCATCTAAGTTCAACGATATCTCACCAGACAAAGATTTTAAAGCTGCATCTTTAATTGTACCATCTGCATTAAACATATTAGCAGCATGACGTTTCTCAGCTTGAATTAGCTTTAAAGGATCAGCCCATCCAAATTCACTAAATACATCATCATAAGCCCTCATACGTGATAAGTAATGTGCTATGTGAGTATGAGTAAAGACATCAGGGAAAACCATTCCAGTCATACCATACCTTAATCCAGGTAGTTTAGCTAAGTCTTTCATTTGCTTAGCCATATCATACTGTATAGTTCTACCAAAATTACCTTCTTGTTCCCATACTCCTCTCATATCTTCTAATATATCCCAAGCTTTATCTTCTTGGAACACAAAATCCTTACGGTATGCTTTCATCATTAACTCAGGATCTTTATGTGCTTTCTTCATCATAGTCCAAGCATCTTTAACTGCTCGTCTGTTTGTTTCATAAACAGCACCATGATAATAGAAAGCTCTCTTTAGTCCTTCAAAGTCATCAGCAGCACCCCATATACCGTGTCCTAGTAAGGCTGTAATAGGTCTTAGTACCAATTGTCCAGTATTACCTACAACAGCTCTCAGAGCCGATATACCGCTTAATACGTTGTTATAAATAACACCCCAAGCAGATCTAGCAAACAAGTTCATTGCTTTAGGGTCAGGGCTTCTTAATAATCCAGTAGGAGTTATTTGATTTGCCGCCCATTTCATTAATTTCTCTATAGAATCTACATCACCATTAGTATGTGCAAAGGCATCAACTAAAGGACGCATAACTAGAGGATTAGTATCTGCTAATTCTTTTAGTGTTGTAGTGAATTTTAAATTCTTAGCATGTATAGCATTCTCTGCAGATCTGAATTCTGTTGTTAATGTATCAATAACAGTATCTAAATCTTTAGGAGGTACTTGATCAAACCAGTTCTTATTCCTTAACTGCCAACCAGAGATATACTTATTCAATGCATACTCATCTAATAAGAATTGCATCTTATCAATAATAAGATCCATTGCACGATTATCATCTATTACTGGTGATAATTCTTGTACAGCTTCAGCTATAGTAGAGGCTTCTCTTCCTAAAGTATCCATAACTCTAGCAGAGGATTGAGCAACAGAACGACCTAAATATCTATCAGTTAAATCACGTAAAGCAAATGCAGCAGCTCTAGCTTGTTCTTCGTTGATATACTCAACATTAAACTTACCAAGTAACATAGGTTGAAGTGCTTTATTATCTATAAATAAACCACGTAAATCATCCATGTTCTCAGCTGCTATAATACTTGTATAGATATCCCAAGCAGCAGCATTCATTTCTTTAGCAGTAAATCTAAATCCATCTACTAAAGCATTGAAACGTCCTAAATCTCTAGCTTCTTCTGCAACACCTAATACAGCATCACGAGAAGTAGAACCTACCATAAGACCTTTTTGTCTCATAGATTCAGTTATAATAGGTGCTGGATCTCCTTGACTGATACCTGATTTAATAGCAGTAGTATCAGCTATATTACGTGCTACATTACCAGGAGGTACTGATTGCCTTGCATTACTACTTTCATTTAATATAGGTGTTATATCAGGATCAAACTCTTTTGATATATCTATATCACCTCTTTCTAATTTACCTAGAGCACTTATATCCTGTTCATTAGTCATTTTATCTGCATTCTGACTAATTACATTTTGTATATCATCAATGTTTTCTAATGAATTTTCTAATGTCATTAATTCATCCATTAGAAGTTGTTCATTCTGTTTACTTAATGCTCCAGTAGAAAGAACTTCATTAATCTCTTGTATTCTTATTAATGTTTGTGGATCACTGTTTCTGTTTATCTCTCTTTTTTTATAAACAATAGCATCCTGATCTAAGGGTTCGAACCAACCCATTTTTTTCAGACCACCTCTCATAGAAATGAAGCCACCAGCAAGAGAACTGACGATACCTAATCCAGCAGTATCGTACATGTTCTTCTTCTTTCTAATAGCAGGGCTGTCACTATCTAAAGTTTTTATAGCATCAGGTATAGGTATAGCACCTTTAGGTCCGAATACACCAGGCATGAAGTCTGAAAGAGCTCTCATCATATTATGCTCTTCTCCAACATCACTAAGACCTATTACAGCTGCTTCTTGAGTACTGAATAAACCTGCTGCTACTAAAGCTTTTTGTAGCTTAGGCATTTCAGCAGGTAACCTAGCTATACCTTTGCTTTGTACAATACTACCTCCAACCATTGAAGGTATTACAATTGATGCAAATTTACGTATACCTTGATGTAATTCATTAGGTAATTTTGTAGCTCTATCCCAAGCATTATCGATATGAGCTCCGCCAGGTACTAGTGTACCTACTGCATCTGTTAAAAAATCAAAAGCACCTAAACCAGGAGCAGACAATCCTTGTAATGTATTTTGAAGATTACCTAAAGCAAAGTTACCACCAGGATAAAATCCAGCTGTTTGTTTTTCCTCTTTTTCCTCTTCTTCTTTTTCTTCTTTTTCTACTGTTGGTGGTGGTGAGTCTCCAGTTATTTGAGAATCAGCTTGTTCCTTTTTAGTTATAGGTTGTAACTGTTCTACTTCGTCTCTTTCCATTTGGTTAGTACTTTTTTAATGTTTGGGGAAGCAAGTACTTCTATAAATTCAAGTGGTGCTGTAGTTGCTTTTGTAGTTGGTCCTAATTGCTGTTGAATAAATAGAAATTCTATTACCTTTATTTGTTCAGATTCATGTTTATAACCATAGCTTGTTTTATCTCCAAGATTTAAGCTATCTCTTTTTTTCAAAGCTAATTCATGGAAATTAGGTGTTACTTCTTGGGTAATTTCATGACCTTTTAAAGCTTTGTTAACTACTTCTGATAAATCTTTATCATAGTATCTCGCTAAATATCTTAGACTTTGTGGTATCTCTACTGATTTATCTCTTATAAGAGCATAGGCTATTTGATCAGCTTCATGCTTAGATATAACTTTTGGGATATCTTCTTCTATATTAAATTCTCCACTACTTGTCTTCTGCCACAAATTTATAGACTCCATTTCACGTTTTTTATACGTGTCAGAAGTATCAGTGAAAAGGATATATTCTTTTTGAAGGGGCTCTCCTGCTTTCTTTGGTTTGTTTTTGTATATACCTTCATTCTTATTTAAATCAGCTTTTATTTTGTTTTGTAATACAATAACATCTTCTTTTGTTACTTTGCTGCTATTATTCCAATCATTATAGAAAGTTGATCTTACAACATCTACCATTTTAGAAGCAGTTGGGTGTTGTATTTTATCTAAAACATCAATTCCAGCATCATTTTTTACAATCTCTTTTGCCCATGCCGTTATTTCTTTATCTGTTAAACCAAATTTATTCAATAGCTGCATTCTTTCCCACTGCTTTACATGTAATTCTTTATGCTTTGGACTGAGGTGACTCCATAAAAGAGCTACTTGATTATAATCATTTGCAGCTAAACCTTGTGCTACTAAGAATTCAGCAGAGTTTTCATTCAAACTACCAGGTTTAAGACCTAATTTATTTGTTAACCATAGATGTGGGTTACTAGCATCTGGTCTTCCTATATGTGCTCTATAATTTGGTAATAAACCAATAGCAGTATTCCAATGTTTTAAGGCTATCTCTGGGTTATCATTAGTTATATCTAAATAATCATCACTGTTTTCATTGAAGTATTTATTTTCAAGAGTTTGAATGTCTAATAATCCTTTAGAATCTAAAGCTTTTAATTCTGATTTCCTTTCAGCAACTTCAGCATTAGTCCATATTGATCTCATTCTCTCTAACCAATCATCTCTAAGTATCTTACCTTTATCTCCTTTAAATCTTTCACCGAATAGTGGTAAATATTGATTTGTTTTTTTATTAAATAAAGCACCTACTTGACCTTGTTGTTCTATAAAACTTATCCACTCATCAAAGGTACCGAAACTTTCCCTTACTTTCGACGCAGTATATTCTATAGCTGCTGCCTTGCTCATTCCTTTAGGATGTTCTTTAGTCACCATACCAGTGTGAGTATTTATCATTAATTGCCAAATTTCACCTCTCTGGCTATTAAATTCTCCTGGAGATAAAGGTATAGCTTGTATAGATTGAAATTGAGCTATATAATTATTTGATGTTTCTATTGATTCAGAATCAGTACGATTATTAGCTAAAGTTTTTCCAGCTACTAATCCAGCAGTATTAAATACATCATCTATTGCTTCAGAACTGGATCCTGGTCTTATATTCCATTCACTTTTAAAATCTTCCCTTGCCTTTCTGTGTGCCTCATTTATAAGTTCAGGTGTTAAGTGCTCTCTTTCATCTATATAATTCTTTTTAACAAACTCACTAAGTCCACTACTATTTTTTTTCAACTCTTTTGCAAGCATGTTACCAGTAAATCTATTACTTCTCTTTGCAAAGCCTGCTAACAAATTTAATCTTACACTCTTTTCTTCTGGGGTGGCAGTAGGATCATTAATAACAAAAGAGCTTTCACGAGTGATAGGATCGAATATACCATTCTTCTCTAAATACTTATTTTGATCTGCATAGGCTTGTATCAAACCAGCATCATACATATCATCAATAAGAGCTCTAGATTGATCCATCTGTACTTTATCAACCACACCTTGTGCTAAATCGCCCCACTGTTTAGCATAAGTACTAGAGAAATCTTTCCAGAAATCAGCTTTCTTTGCATATTCTCTTTCTTTACCTTTCCAATAATCAACTTCTCCTCGCTTTGCAGTTTCTATTGCTCCTCGTTTAGTTTGATAAATTTTATCTTCAAGCCTTTGTAGAATCTGTCTGTTTTCTGCTTCTTTCTGATCTACACCTTTAGTAGCTGAAAGGTACTCCTTAGAGTATTCGTCAGTTCTTGCTTGTTGTAATTTAAGAGAATCGATGATTTCGCCTTGTTGTCTTCTGTATTCAGATAAGCCACCATCACCGATATTATCTCTTTTAAAACTGCCTCCGCGTGCGTGGCGTTTATAGTTTTGTGCCATTAGTTTTATGGTTATTGTATTGTAGCTATCAATGGACCTGCCAGTCCTGCTATTCCACTAATTGTAGAACCCCATACTTGATTAGATGCTGCAGAAGGTGAAGCATATGCACCACGTACTGGATGTGGACCGTAGTCCGCTGGAATAATTTCTCTTGGATATATGAATTCAGCCATAGGTGTTTTGAAAGGTACTATAGGCATAGGTAACACACCTGGATCTAACATTTTCTGTGAGAATGCTGCTAAATCTGCTGATGCTTTATCTCTAGAAATTTCTTGTATAACTGCTCTTGTATTACGACCAGCACCTGCAATAGATTCATTGACCATAGCAATACGTCTACCTAAATCAGCATAAGTAGCTTGACTTAATTTACCTACTGATCTACCAGACATACCTCTGGCTCTCATCTTATCTTCTTCTTGTAACCTTTGTATACGTGCTTCTTGTAAATCAAAAGAAGCTTCAGCTTGAATCTCTTGATATTTTCTTAATTCATCTTGCCTAGCAGCTTGTGCTGCCATAGCGTTTAAACTTAACTGCTTTCTAAAAATATCATCTGATCTAAGATACTGTTGATTTAAAGACTCTTGTTGTCTATTACGTATCTGTAGATCATAATTGTAACGACTTAAGTTTATAGCATCTCGATATTGTGCTGTTCTTATTTCGTTACGAGCTTGTGTCTCAATAACTTCTACTGCTTGCCGTCTATCAGCAATTATCTTTTCTTGATCAAGTTCCCACTTTTGTATATCATAATTATAAGCAGCATCTGTAGCAGCATTTTGAGCATTAGCTTGTTGTCTAGCGGCTTTATCTTGTTTATTACCGCCTATGATCGACCCTATGATCGATACACCAGCGCCAATCCATCCCCATGGCATAATTTATCTCCTCCTATAGAATCGTGGTGAGTAGTTACCTTCCCACATCATAGAGTTTAATGCCACTGGAAATGGTGAATCATTAAATAATCTGATTTGGAAGTTTTCTGTTTTTTGATGCACTGGTACACTAAATAAAGATTGATCTTCAAGAGCGATATCACTAGCAAGGTATGTATCAGCTACTTGAGTTGGACTTAAATTATACCATTCATCTAGATAAATCTTTACAATATCTCCAACTGCTGGAGCACTGCTAAACTGTATTTCAGTATCATTTACAAAGGACCATGCTGTACTATCTACCTTATTGATAGATACTTTAACTTGATCTCTATCGATATAATTTAAATCAGAGGTAATCCAGTTAAAATTAGTTGTCGATCCATCTCCGGTATACTCTCTAGAACCTTGTGTTGATCCAATAGATTTCAATTTAAAACCCATAACACCAGAAAGACCTACAGAGAACTTCATTCTTGCAACTGTTAATGTCGCAGTGAAATCTGTTCTAACCATACTATCGTCTGTTCTGAAATAAGTTTTAGGTAATGTTATATCGAAATCATACTTCCAACCTACAATAACGTCACTAGCAATAGTTGAAAAGTTCTTATTAGGTACAGCGAAAAAAGTACCAGTACCATCTGTATCTATTGTAGGTGTTAATGTAAATCCAGATTCAATAAAGTTACCAGTTGCTGTACTACCTTTAATAATTAATACAGGAGTTAGTGATGTTATATTATCCCAAGGTATGTAACATTTAGATCTTTCATTTGTTGAGTCCCATACTACTGAACTAGCAGCAGCATATAAATCCATACAAGGATTAATTTTCTGACCTTCATTATTAACAATGATAGCATCTTCAGGGCTTTGACTTAGACTTGCTTTACTTAAAGTAACTTGTGTACCTTGTTTAGTAACTGTATACATATCATCTGAGTCAGCAATGATAGTCTGTACAGTACCACTTAATTGCCAATTAAACCACGCTTCAACTAGATTCTTATCTCCATCACTATAAGTACGATAGAAATATATTTTATCGGAGGACTGACTAGATAGAGCTACAAATTGGTTCTGGGGACTAGCAATGAACGTATCCACTGTAGAAGGTACCCACTCACTTACAACTCTTCCTATGTCTAATACCTGAGGGTTTTCATCTTGGCCACGTGTGACCATACCGAAGATTCTAGTATAACTTGGTGTCTTACTTATAAAATTAATATTGGTTCCTATATCAACTGGATCGACTTGTGTATCCATTTCATAGTTAGAAATAGTACGGATAACTGTTGAAGCTGGTGTTAAAATTCCATCAGCAGCAAACATCATAAACTGTTGATTCTTACTAAAGAGTATAAGACCCTGTGTTGTAGGAATCACAGCGTGGAGTGCTGCAGGTCGAATTGTTGAACAACTTAGATCAACTGGATCTGCATCCGTTACTGTCATAGCTGAACTATGATAGAAATTGAAGTATCGTCCTGATTGACTCAATGATACATTATCACGTGATAAGAATCCGAGTCTGTTGTTATGGAAAAAAGCTTGTTGTATTTTATGTCCTACGAAACTAGGATGAGCATTAGTTGCATCATCACCTACTGATCTAGAGACCCAATCAATCTTTCTAAATGTAAAATTATTAACTGAAGTATTAATTAATTCATGAGGCATAGTAGCAGAATCTAGTCCTAATGATGTTGCAGGGTCAATTGTTTCAGCCCAGTGTCCTACACCAGAGACTCCATCATCTGCTACAAACTTAGCAAAGTATGTATCATTAGTTGATGAAGTATTAATAACTTTAACTACATGATTTTGAAAAGATTGTACTGGTAGTTGAGATACATTATCTACTTGATCTTGGAATACAGCTAGTTTATTATTAGCTGCACCACCTTTACATGTAATACCAAAAGCAGTTCTAGTACTACTAACTACGCGATCTAATTCTAAAGATGCTGCGTACTTAGTTACTGTTAAACCTGTTATACTTAAGGCATCTATTCCATTCTTAAGAGTAGTTAATAAGCTATCGTAAGTATCTGTAGTACCTGTAGTTGTAGTAAATGTATGATCATTACTACCATCATTAATCTTAACCTCATAAGTAGAGCTAACTGCTGTATCAGATAAGATTAAAGTAGCTCTAGTTTTCGCTATAAAAGCTGGGTCTGATAACTTAGCTGCTGATATTAAGTTGTTTGTTATAATCGATGTATCTTGTACAGTAAGTACATCATAGTTTGTACGAGCTCCTGTAAGGTACGCCTGTGCCCCTGTACCGTACGTAACTGTACATGCTGTACCTGTAGAGGCATTCCATATATCTATGTCTCCTGTGCTCCCTCCTTCGGGTATAGGAGTGATACATCCTACGTATTTCTCATCTTCTGATCTGGCTATATAAAACCATTTAGATGAATCATATGTGGTTCCAGTACCTAAATTAGCAATCCATTTAAAGCCTGGTCTTTTAGTTAATCCAAAGGTTGGGTCTGGGTAACCATTTAGACACTCTCTGACTTGACCAGGAAGCTTTTTATCATCTGATTGTTTAGATACACCACCTAAATAATTGTCAATTCGTTGAGTTACAGCTGCCATTATCGGTTCAGTGCTTGGTATGGTTGATAACTATTGTAATAGTTTGTTTGTCCTTGTGGGTGACCAAAGAATGTAAACTGTCCTTGTTGTGTTTCATATTCTAAAGCAGTTGCTCTAGCAAAAGCTTCTTGTTGTTGTAGCATTTGGTATTGATCTGGATCTCCTACAATCCTTTGTGATACAAGTACTGCAGATCTAGCTGTAATAAAATCTTGTACAGGTTGAGGTAAATCTACCCAATCAAATTCCCAAACAACATCACATTCAATAGCACCTTCAGTCCATTGAGATGTGTGTGCATGTCTATCATATAATTTACCACCTCTACGGATGGCATCTTTACTTTGATTAGCAGAATTCTCTGTTAATTTAATTTGTAATATATTGTTAGGTATTAATATTTCATTATTAGTGTCAGGTGTAAATTCAAAATGATATTCTTTGTTAAAAGTCCATCCTTCTGCCTGTACTTCCCGTGATACCTGTAACAAAGTATCGTATGCAATCGCAACGTCTGGGTTGGTTTGATCGAGAGTCGTTACAGGTGCCTGACCACATGACGACAAAATTTGGTTAATAGCTGTTAGCTCTTTAGCAGCGTTAGTGGTTGGAAAAGGCATAATAATTTTTTGTAATAAAAAAAAGGGAGAGTAAAAAACTCCCCCCTGTATGTTGGTTAATAACTATAAAGTTATGAAGCGTTAGCTGGATATGTAGCACCAAATGCAGCTGGCTTAGTAGTTGTACCTGCGAACAGTTCAACACAAGCAGCTGGGTTTAGGAAGTCAGCACCCATGGCAAGACGTCCTAGGATAACATCACCCTGATAAATCACGGAGACGTCACCTGAGGTTACTTGTACCTGAGGTCCGATAGCTTCTACAACACCTGCAGCTTCCTTCTGGAAGATAAGTCCACAGCTGTTAGCAAAGTTAGAAGCTTGTCCATATTCACCGTTGATACCTGCAGCAGAGTTGCGAGCATCTTCGATGTCAGCAGATACAAAGTCACCTTTATTACCAGGATCAATTGTATTAGTATCTACAGTATTATCATTACCAGATGATGGTATGTACTTAGTACCGTACTTACTTAGGAATGGTACGTTCATTGACTTGTAGATCTTGATGCCTGCAATTTCAATGATTCCGTTACCAGACTGTAAAGCAGTACCTTGTACGTCACGGTTAATTAGGTTGTTACCATTAACATCCTTAATGAGAGCGTAGTATTGACGTGGGTTTAGTACGGCAACACGTCCGTCATTTGAAACTCCCTTCTCATCTAGTGCTGCAGCTGCATCATAGAATGCAGTTACAAGGTTACCTGAAACTAGAGAGTCGTTTGCATCTGAACCAGCTCCGACTTGAATCTGGGTACCACCTGGCTCTTTGAAGTCATTCTTCGTTATAGGGCTGGCGATACGAGCACCTTTAGAAACTGCTCTAAAGATTAGACGGTCATACTTTTCAGCAAGTGCATAACCAATCTTCTTGGAGATCTCGCCACGTAAATCATAATGGGCAAGTGTCTCATCTAATTCATATACGAATGCACTAGAGATCAATAGATCGTCAATAGTGATCGTCTTCTCAGCTACTGGAGGTGCTCCATCACTGTTACCTAGAATAGACTGACCTGGTACATGGTACTCAGCGTTTGTACGACCCGTGTAGATGAACTGCAATGACTTGCCGTTCTTCAGGGTTCTCTTGGTAACAAGGTCTCTAGCGATTGTGTTTCGCTGGAAGCCTTTGAACATCTCTCCACTAAATAGCTTGAGGTATAGCGCTCTTGCATCTCCGGTCGAGTTCGATTGACCCGGCCGCGTAAGATCGGCAAGAGGCTCATTACTATTCTGATGTGCCATTTAATTGGATAAAGTGTATTGTTATCTATCTTACGTACGTAATGTTTTGCGCATTATTCAATTGTTGTGGTCTTTCCCACCGTCTAGACGGCAAAGGGTATCCGCGTACGGGCCAATGCCAATGAAAAGGGAGTCCGACTCTGAGGTGCTCCCATTCCTATTACTCTCCTAAGAGAGCTTCCTCTAATGATTGAGGTTCTCTTTCTTCATCTACTCCTGGTGGTTGTACATCGCTGGGATTAGTATCAGGAGGATCTTTTATATCTGGTCCATAAGGATAGACCTGTGCAGGATTACCTGCATTTTGATGTGACATTAATATTCCTCTAATTGACATGGTGGACAGGATCTACAGTGCTGATGTTCATACATATGTAGACCCTCTATAAAAGTGAAGATCCCCACAAGCAGTATTAAACATGCTAATGGGGAATCTAATATCTTCATCAGAAGCTATACTTCGCTCCGAGTTTTGTACCCCAAGCGTTGTCATTATTGGTATCTGAATCAGCAGTGAGTACTGATAGCTCACCATAGAAGTCAAGCTTCTCGGTGGCAGCTATGTTTGCACCTACCTTACCAGAGAGTCTGGTATCTGAATCAGCACCATCAACAGCAACTGTTGCGGGACCACCTTGTACATAGTATCCAAGTTTATCAACTGTGCCTTCGTAACCAACATGGAAGTCAGTTACAGCTGATTGATAATCAGTACCTGTATAAGATGCGTTGTTCTCTACGTTCACGTAGACTCCGGCGGAAGCCGGTAGAGCAACGAGTGTGGAAGCGAGTGCTAGTGCTAATGTTTTCATTAATAAAGTTTAAGTTTGCTTTGTATAAGGCACGCCGCGATACTTTAGTTGGATCTTTTTTTGCATGGATCTTCTCCTTAGTACCACACCCCCGTTCCATGATGTGGTTTCATGCGTTC
>VTLG01001058.1_pt1 | contig 20070 bp, 25 predicted proteins | sample 4694571 | NCBI WGS metagenome assembly VTLG01 (sample SAMN12604809, study PRJNA352737) | marine metagenome | biome: ENVO:00000447; feature: ENVO:00000209|ENVO:00000569|ENVO:01000036; material: ENVO:00002151; isolation source: viral sequences binned using virsorter ... | reverse complement strand
CTGAGTTTCCAAAACCTGGTTGAAGACTACGATGGAATAAATCACCACGATATATTACGAGTCTATTATACACGTTACCTATCATTGTGACAACATTCTCATCCTCATCAAATATTACTGTCCCTCCATCTACTGGTGGATCTGGTGTCAAATATAAAACTCCTGCCCACTCAGTATCATCTTTGTGTATCCACGTCTCTGCACCTTCTAAACATAACTGATAACGAAAACAATCCCTGTCCATCCTAAAATAGACAGGGAATTGTAGTACTTCTGATAGTTTATTCTTGATCATCTCCTGATAATCTTTGTCAGTACCACTGGATCTATGACCAGGAAATTTTCCTGTCTCATAAAAATCTAAGGTTAGAACTTGTGCTCTAACCTTATCAGGATTATCTAAAAAGTTATCTAGAATAATAGTATCAATCTTCACTGTCTAGGTCACCACTATATTCATCAAGTAATTTTTTAACCCTAGTCTCAGTACCCTCCATAGTTTTAACTTGATAGAGGGATGATTTCATATACTTTTTAATCTTTTTATAGTCCTTCATAAGTTTCTGGACTTCATCATCATTAATAACAACGGTGGCTTTGCTGACAGAATTCTCTATCTCACCACCAAATCCTAATGCCATTTCTCTCTCCGATTATGAAGAGGTCTTCCTCTTCCTTTTCCTTTGTTGTGGTTCTTGACCTGGAGGATGCCACATCTTTGGGTTTGCTCTACCCTCTGCCTGTGTAAACTTTACAAAATCCTTCTTGAACTTATCATAATAATGGTCAAACAAATCTACTGCCTTCTGAGAGATGGCAATATCATATGTTGACTTACCCTCTAGTTTATATTCAACTAAGTATGCTGTGTTAGGTAACTTCCTATCTTGAGCAGCATCGGGTTCGCATTTTTCATGCAGGATTGTTACGGTCATGATCCTCCACGTCCTCCCCATGTAACATCAGGATATGCTTCCTGAATATTACGAAGAACAATTTTATACTTCGACTGAAGCATGTGATCTTTAACCAAGACCATGATCTCTGCCTCTTTAGGATGTAATCCCTCAAGCATCTGAATAAACATAGTCTCTCTACGAAGACCATTCATACCAGGATTACCACCCTGTAAATAATTGTAGAAGTTCTGGAACTCCTTACGAATTGATGTATGTTTATTTCTTACAGCTTCATCAGGAACATAGTTACTATTCGCTGCCTTGTTCATTGTTGATGACAAAGTATCATCAAATGGTGTCTGCTCATCTACTCTTGAATAAGGTACTGGACCTTCAGGTAACAGAGACTTACAGGTATCATCAAAGTTCCAAATTAAAATAGTAACAAGTGCATCGCACCTATACTTTTGCAGAACCTCTGCTTTTAACTTGGAACTTCTTTGTTTAGAAGCCAACTCCAATATCTCATGCATAAATGGGTTGGGCTGAAGTTCAGGAAGTTCTTTAGTCTTCGTCGTCTTCTTGGTTGTCATAAGTTTGTTCAAACCTCACAGCTACAATTTCATCAGGTACTACATGACCGTTCTCATCAAACATCTCAGGGTGAGTGTAGACATACTGCGGTGTAGTGTCATAAGAATGCTGTCGTGCCATCCATCCTATCATACCTCCGACTAATAAGGCAAGGAACGACATAACTGTCGTCAGGGTCAGGGTTACTACCATAGTTTCCATGATTCTTCTCCGCAAGAGTTACTGTTTTTTAATGTCAATTGATAATTCAAATTGAACTCGTATCTCTCGCTTGAAGAGAGAGATAACCTTACCAAACATTATGTGGAATGTTTTTGGTCGTAGTTTCTTTCTCCTCCTGTTACGATGACGTAACATTAACTCAAACCCCTTGTTAATCTCAAGTGGTTCGCTCTTAGATTTATTTAGAGACTTTTCTTCTCCATTCTTATCTTCTGTCATAGTAATTGCTCAGTATCATAGAACCAAAGATGATCTAACGTAGATGAACTCAATGTTTTAAGTGCATCTTCAGGAGTCTCAACTAATGGTTCGCCAGCAAGATTAAAACTGGTGTTGAGTAAGATACCATGACCACTTAGTCGTTTAAATTCTAGCAAGAGATCATAGAGATGTCCAGTGCTTACTGTTTGTATCCTACATGTGTTATCAATATGTGTAACACCTGGTATGAGATCCGTCCTGACTGGGAAGCATACTGTCATGTATGGATTAGGTATAACATCATCAAAATATAGATGAGCATCCTCTTCTAATACTATGGCAGCGAATGGTCTATACCATTCTCTCTTCTTAATTCTATTTACAATGTTTCTAGCATCAGGATTCAGAGCATTGAATAAGATAGATCTATTACCTAATGCACGTTGACCTGCCTCTGCATACCCCTTAAAGATCGCAACAGACTTGTTATTATATAACAGACTAGCAATACCCTTGAGATCAACAGTCTCACCCACATACTTACTAACATCATGATGTTCTCCATGATATGAAGTCGTTGTTATAGGTCTAACTGTAGTATCTTTAGTTAATCTTCTGTAAATTAACATAGCAGACCCAATAGTATTACCACCATCATCACACAAAGGTTCAAAATAGAATTCAACATCTGGAAAATTCTTAATCAATTGATAGTTGGTAACTATATTCATACCAAATCCACCACCAATACACACCTTCTTTATACCAGTCTTCTCTATAGCATCTCCAATCATCTTACAAACTCTGTTCTGAGATTGTATCTGAACTTCATAACAATAGTCAGCAAAAAGTTTATAGTTATCCTTTGTTATAGTCATCTTATAAGGAGCATCCTTACCATTTAATAACCTTATAAGTTCTGGATAATTACAAAAATGTTTTGCAAGACGATCTATAACACCATCTGAATATAAATTAATAAACTTATCATTACTACTACCATAAGATGATAGACCCATTGCCTTACCACAATCATTAACAGTCTGACCTATCACAAGTGCAGCAGTATTATAAAGATTACCTATACCTGGATAAGTTCCAAAGACATTGTGTATATTATATGTACCTTTTGATATAGACTGGACGTTATCATCAACACTCCAATAATTTTTAAGTATTGGTTTAAAACTATAAGGATACTCTGCAATGTAGATAGACTCTCCTTCATAAACCTGATCATGTCCTTTTAATATTCCACCACAAGCATCACAAACAAAACATAATGCCTTATCAAACCCACTATTATAAAATGATATTGATGCATGGTATATGTGATGCATTGAATCATCACTTGTAACCGTCTGCATAGAAGGATTCATTGAACGTATGATCTTTCTCATAGCCTTATCTGCTTCATTAGATAAGTTAGTAGACACCAAACCATAATCAATATCATTATGATTAAGCATAACCTTCCTTACTATTCTCTCAGTAAGTTCAGTATGCTTCTGTCTATTATATCTCTCTTCCTTATAATAATTTTTAACAACTCCATCCTCTAGTATGCAAGCAGAAGCTTCATGTCCAGAGAATAGGGTTAAAATTTTCATAATAAATATAATATAGTTGGTGAAGTATTGGTTTCGTAATGCAACTAAAAGATATACTGTTTAAAAACTGTAAGGACTTAACTGAGATAAGTCTTCCTGAATGGTTAGAACCAGAAGTAAATGACAATGGTTCAACTATTAAATCTTATGCATGGAAGAGTGATAAGTTAAGAAGAATTAGACTGTGTGAACTAAACCTAAGAGGTAAATTCATTGCAGAATCCTTAGTTATATATCCAGAGTGGAACTATAATAACCCAGTCTTCGGATCAGAATATGTAAATGCTGGTGGTAAAAGATACTTTGGAACCATAGACTTCCACCCACTTGATATGAGAGAAGAATATATTAATCATTATATCAATAGAGACTTAATAGATCAACCAGATAGAACTAAAAATAAATCCCATGTATATGACTTAGACAAATACTTCTCAAAGAAGTTGTGGATCAAAGTAGAAACCAACGACTTCTATGAGAAGTATGTAGAATCTTTTGAGTTATATCTTACAAGATACCTTCATCAAATGAAGAGGGCAAATCCTATTGTAAGAAATGTGTTTGGCAGTCACATGCCACAAGCACACTATGCTCAAAGAGGATATGATCATCACCTAGCATCTACAGACCCCGCCTACGGAATCCTGAAGACCTATTATAACTCAAAGTTTGCTGACAGATATATTAATACTTTCTTATTTGATATGGCTAGGCTATAAGTTTATTCTCTTGTAAAAAATTAGCAGTAGAAGAACAACCACCAAGTTTTTTACCATCGACTACAACCTGTGGGAAGGTAGAACCTTGTCCAAACTCATCATAGAATGCCTTCTTATCAAAATGTTGATCTAATTTATAAACAACATGCTTGAGCTGACCTAGCTCAAGTAGTTGTACAATCTTATCACAATATGGGCAACCATCTTTAGAGTAAACGGCAAAGTTCATATTCATTTAAAATAATTCGTATTATATAATACATTTATACATTCATCAAGATCCAACCAGAGGTATTGTCCCAGAACATTAACTCAAAGGCAGCACCTTCAGTATTAACTGTCAAATCTGCACTGTCACCCATGATTGGTTTACCATTTCTAGCAACAGTTAGAGCAGCAGCATCACAGTTCCTCTTATAGTCTATAAATCTAATTCTTTCTCCTTGTGTTGGAGATGCTGGTAAAGTAACAGTAAATGCACCACTAGTAGCAGTATCTACCATGACTGTTGACCAAGAAGTAACAGTAGTGTTACTTGTCACATTCCAGTAGTTAGTATCTACACCATGTATAGGTACATTTTTATTAAGAGACTTGTTAAAGACTTGTAATTCATCTGTAGTAGCATCATATGCTAATTGATTTACAGTTGTTGTACCAATACCAACCTGTCCTTTAAGAACAAAATCACCATCAACAGCAAGGTCACCAAATGCCATGACTGCTGTGTTAGCAGCACCAATGATTGCTTGAGTTGTAGTAGCACCAAAACCAACACCAATAGTTGCTATACCACTAGTACCATTACTTAAATCAATCTGATTACCTCTAAGGGTATCAGCATAATATACATACCTCCACTTCTTAGAGTCTTGACCTAAGTCAAAGGAGTTAGCAACACCTGGAGTAATGTTTGAGTTAACGTTAGCATCAAGAACAACTGCGTTCTCTGTACCAACACCAGTGTTTACAGTACCACCTTGGAAGGTTACAGTACCAGCAAAGGTAGATACACCAACAGTCTGTACGTTACCTTGAACATGAAGGTCATCACTAATTTCTAACTTAGATAATGATGTGTCACCAATAACTTTAAGTCCATAAGCACCTGGATCAGTAATACCAATACCAAGACCTTCTTTAACGTAAGCATTGGTTGTAGTTAATGTAGATCCAATACCAACAGAACCATAGAAGTGTTGATAGTCTACATAGTATCCACTAAGAACAAAGTTTACAGCACCAGTCTTCCTTTTCAATGAGTTTGTATGTGCCGATACAAATGTATGGTCAGTTACGTTAGTAGATGGAATCTTATCAGAGTTATTTTCATCAGCACCAGGAGTAAGATCTAGTACCTGTACATCAAAAGTATTTTTAGTAACATTGTAAATAGGTATCCACTTATTATAGATTGGGTCAGTAGCTCTTGGATAATAATGCTTTGTAAGATAATTATCCTTAGCACATGTTAATACAATAGACTCACCTGTAATGTATATCTTATCAGTATCAACAAATTTATGAGCATTTATTTGAACGGTCATAAATCCTGTAGTAGGATTATAATTTATACCCTGTATAGTATGCTCAGTCTCAGTAATATTATCAGCACGAACATACATCTGATCACCAGGTTTTGCTGATATATCAGACCTAACATGTGTTGAGTTACGTTTTACCTCATAATTGTATTCTAAATAGTCTGTCGCAGTTGTACCAAGACCTACACGAACCTTACTATCACCAGAAGACTTATTACATACAAACAAATTCCCTCTAAAACTCTTACCTGTTGGGAATTCAAATAATAAATCAGCACCATTATCAGCAGTAGAAAATCCTTGTGCTAAAAATCCTGCACCACCTTTGTTAGGACTCTCTTCTCCAACAAATGTAAATGCGGAACTTGTATCCGTAGATCTAATAATTACACTATCTCCATCCGCAAAGAATAAAGGATCGGATTCAAAATACTCTCCGACTCCTATCTCCTGATCAAATGTAACATATCCATTTGCTTTAAAAGAATCTAATCCACCTGCAGTGGCTAATCCAACTCTAACCCAGATCTTCTGAGGAGTTTGGTTTGTAACATATACTTTACCTTGGGTCAACGTTCCTGCTGGGGCAGTATATAGTAATTGATTTAACTTAGCCGTCTCTGGCTTAACATTTGCTAATTTTCCAAATGACATCGGCTATATCCTATCGTATAGTTTGCAGTAAAACTATTTATCTGTTAGAATATTGGCAAAAAGAAGATGATAATACTTACAGGATCAAAAGGATTTATAGGGCAGAACTTTCTCAAAGCATTAAGGAATGAGGAAGTAATAGAAGTTGAGAAGGATAACTGTCAAGAGTTCTGTCGAAACTTTACTGAATGGGACAAAGTAAAACTTATATTACATCAAGGTGCAATCTCTTCTACAACTTGCACTGACCTTGAATTACTTATCAATACAAACGTTGCGTTTACAGAATGGTTATTAAATAAAGCAATCAAATATAAGATACCAGTCAAGTATGCATCCTCAGCATCAGTGTATGGTAGAAGTCTTAATGAAATTAATCCACTCAACTACTATGCAATAACCAAAGTGATCACAGACTACTGGGTTCAAGATCATATGGATGAGTTTAAATTAGTTCAGGGTTTTAGATACTTTAATGTATATGGAGAAGGTGAAGACCATAAAGGTAATCAAGCAAGTCCTATACAAACATTTACAGAACAAGTTAAAAATACAGGTAAACTAAAACTCTTTGAAGGATCTGAGAATTTTATTAGAGATTTTATTTGTGTAAAAGACATCGTACATCATGTCTTAAACAATGATAAACCTTCTGGAATCTATGATCTAGGAACAAGTATTCCTATTAGCTTCCAAAAAGTTGGGGAACTAATTGCCAAAAAATATAATGCCGAGATAGAATATATTCCATTCCCAAAACATCTAGAAGGAAAGTATCAAAAATATACTTGTGCTAAAAATGAGTGGGGTAACTATAAATTTACTACTGTTGAAGAATATATTAATTAATCACCAACCATTATCCTATAACTATCTGTATCAAAATGTTGTGTAGAGAACTCAAATAATTCAGAGTGTTCCATAGCATACATCTGATGCCTTAATCCACGATATATGTGGAAGGTATCACCAGGTTCTAGTATCTTAGTATTTGCCTTTGATAAATCATCAGTCTCACCATAGAACAAAAGAATCCTACCAGACTGTAGATAAAAAGTCTCATCCTTTAACTTATGATAGTGCCAAGAACATCTCTTACCACCCTCAAAAAATAATAATTTACCACAGTACTCTTCAGTGTTGACAATCCACTTCTCATGTCCCCACCCTTTAGTTACTATTTTAATTGGTTGCTCAGTATTCATTTACCAACAAGTCCCACCTGTCTTACTAGGAGTATCATTAAAAAATACATGGTCAGGAGATGCTTTATCATCTATAAAAATATCTGCATGTGGTTTGCCCATAAGTAATTCATGATATTTAACACCCCACATCTTTAATTGTGCTTGAGTAAGAGGTCTCAACAAATCATCTGCTACTGCTGCTGCCTCTGCATGAGGTTTATCTTTATTCCTACCCATTGCACGAGCAGTAAAGTATATAATGTAGTGTCCTTCATCATATAATTTATTGATCGCTTCTATTCTATCCTTCTTAGGAGTAGCACCTTCATACTGACAAGTACCACAACCCTCACCAGGTGTGCAGATAGTTCCATCAATATCTATACAATATCTCATAGTGATTTAATATCCTCAGCAGTTAAAGTATAACATCCATAGTTTTGTACGGCAATAGCAGATGCTTTATTAGCTATCTTAATTGATTTTTCCATGTCATGTTCTTTTAAAAACTCAGCACATAATGCAGCAAGGAATGTATCACCAGCACCTACAACATCAAATACATTTACATTCTCACTAGGATATAGTTTATCCATATACCATGCACCCTCACGTCCTGCAGTTGTAATTAAATTCTGTGGAGCAGGTTGTACCCTTAAAGTAGATGCTTCCCTTTGATTAATCTTGAAGATAACATTCTGTGCTGAGAATAAATCCTTCTTCTTAGTATCAATAAAAACTGGACCTTTAAAATTCTGACAAAAAGTTATAAGATCTTCTATAGTAACAAAACCTTTATCATAATCAGATATAACAATACCATCAAACTCTCCCATAAGGAATGCCATTTTAACTTCAGCAACCTTTATAGGATCTACATGATCATCCTCATCAATCCTAACCAACTGTTGCTTACTAACACTATCAAGTACTCTCTTCTTCTTTATCAACTTCTTATTAGTAATGTGAGTTACATGAACCCCAAACGATTGCAAATTCCTCTTAACATTCTCAGACATACCAAGAACAGTAACTGTCTCTTCATGTTTTACTACAGGAACTGGTGCTTCTGGACTTATCCTATCTACAGTACCAAAAATATAACTATCTTCACAAGTCTCTCCTATCAATAATACTTTGTACTGTTTTTGTTGTTGCATAATCACTAACTCTATCAAAGAATACTAACTTAGCAGCAGACATAGATCCTATTACAGACTTATTCTTCCAATCAGATCCAACAACCATGACATGTGGTTTTATAAACTCAACCATTGCTGCTAACTGAGTATCACTATCAAAGACTGCTACTCTATGTACTGCCTTTAAATTCTCAAGAAAGAATTTCCTATCCTCCACACTATATATGGGACGAGAAGGACCCTTCATTTCGGATACCCGTCTATCACTATCAATACCAACATACACTCTATCACCTAATGTCTTAGCATAATTAAGTAGCTCAAGATGACCACGATGAAGTAGATCAAATGTCCCGTTGACAAATACTTTAGTAGATGGAACGTAAAATTGTCTGCCTATACTCATGGTTGGTAAGTTAGTTTAATGTTTCCTGCTATGGTTGTACCTTTAGTGCCATGCAAAACACTGTGCATAATAAATGATGGGAAAATTAATATACTACCAGATTCCAACTGAGGTTTATAATCCAAAGGAAAATCTGGTAACCCTGCTTGTGAAATATGATTCTGTATATCCTTAAAAGAAGGATTGTGTAACACAGTCTTTGAGACTGGTACAGATTCATATATTATAAAACTCCATTGATTATTAGGATGAATATGGAGTTCTTGGTAATCGCTCTCAGTATATACGTTCCTCCATAGACTGTCAATTCGTGCATTAGAATACGAACACTCAATGGTTTGAATATTCCTAGTAACAACCTCCATTATATGTTCCCAAGTCTCAGAAGGTATGTCTGTATCAGACCCAAAACTTGTATGGATTTCACTGTCCCATGTTGGATGATATTCACCATTCTTTATGTGAATTTTATTTAGATCAACCTTATCTTCAAAGATAGGTATAGCAAATAAATCTTTCCTCATTATAGATACATCTCCTCAAATTCTGCATGAGTTATATATCCATCATCAGTAAAATTTGGAATGGAATTCTTATCAAACTTTGTATAAGTCTTTGGTTCTATTGGGAACCCAAGTTGAACTAACCAATGTATCCAATTAGATCCACCGAATACAAACCCCTTAGTCTCCATAAAGGATGGTTCATTGCTCCTCTTCATATTATCTAAAAATATCTGTTGAGTCTCCGACATTTTATAATTATCTTTAACATATCTCCAGAACTTACTATCTTTATTAGGATTAGAGTAATGCATATTTACAAAATCCACAGCAGTCTCAAAAAGATTCTTCACTACAATATTATATAAATCAATATCATGATCATGATAGTAACGACCTTTTAAAGTATCAACTAAATGATCTATCTCCTCTAAAGTCAAAGCAATACCTGTACTCTCAAGTGGTTCAATAAAACCAGCAGATAAACCAACAGATACTACTTTATTATCCCACGGTTTCTTATCGTAAAAAGGAGTCCAATCAATTACTTTTAAATCGTCTGGACTAACTACTCCATTCCAAAACTTACAAAGAGATTCCTTTGCTTCATTAATATCAGTAACCGATCTATTAAATACCAAACCAGAACCAATCCTAGTACGTAAAGGTGTATCCCATATCCAACCATGATCTACATTAGTACATGCAGTATATGGATGTAACTGTTCATCTTTATTAGTGTAAGGGATATGTCCTGCAACTGCTGTATCAACATACAGACGATCAGTTAAATCTAATTTATCAGTATCCTTTAAAAGTCTTTTAAATCCTGTGCAATCTATAAAGAGATCTGCTTTTACATCATTACCATTCCTAAGTCGAAGAGTATTATCTTTAAAGGATTCAACAGTTGAATTAATAACCGTAACTCTATCCTTAATCTTATTAGATATGTATTGAACTAACTTACCACAATCAATATGTAATGCATATGAATCCATCTTATGGATATTAATTCTATTCCTTGCTACAGACTCATAAACAGGTAGTGTTCTATGGAAAGGTATGTCCTGATAATTAGACCAAACATCAACCATTGGTTCCTCTCCTCCAAAAAAGAAGAATGGATGCCATATATCAGTACCATCTTCTCCCCAATCAGGAAATAGTATACCAACTTTTATTACTGCATCAGTTGCATTCATCCACTCACGATGATCGAAACCACAATCATTCATGAACCCAGCAAAACCTAGTAAGGTTGCCTCTCCAACACCTACAATCTCTGGTTCCTCTTTATCAACCAAAGTTACATTAACACCTGGTATCCTATTAGATATAGAAGCAGCAGCTAACCAACCAGAAGATCCACCACCAACTATAACAATATCATTTACTAAGGTATTCATTTAATGATATAGGAGCAACCTCTTCAAGTTTTTTGTTAGTCTCATCTTTATAAACTTCCATTACATTCATTGCCATAAAAGGATCTGGTTCAGACTTTGCTGCTTTAGGATAACCCATTTGAAGCATCCAATAAATCCAATTAGATCCACCAAACATACCAGGTTTACCATCAATGATTGATGTTTGTGGACTACTAATATTATCTTGGAACAACCTACAATAATCAGATGGTTCAAAAGTATCTCTTACATAATCCCAGAAGGGTGATTGATATGTACTCAAATCATAATGCATTGATACAAAATCAGCACAATTCTCAAACAAATTGATTAAATATGCATTGTAAATATCAATATCAAAGTTATTAAAATATCTTCCTCGAAGTATCTCCACAGCTTTAACTACACCTTCAATGATTAAAGCAACTCCTGTACTCTCTAAAGGTTCAATAAACCCAGCAGCTAATCCAATAGAGATAACATTCTTATCCCAAATATTCCTATCATAATATGGATGCCAATCAATAATTTTTAAGGAGTCCTTATCAACTCTACCATCCCAGTAATCTACAAAGTATTGCTTTGCTTCTTCAGGATCAGTTATCTCTCTATTAAATACCATGCCAGATCCTATTCTAGACTGTAAAGGTATCTTCCATATCCAACCATGATCTGTAACAGGACATGAAACATAAGGATGCTTCTCGGAATTAGTTCCACCCTTACACTTACAATCACCCTCTTCTAAGTATGGTATATGTCCAGCAACAGCAGTATCAACAAACAAACGACCCTTTAAATCTACCCTATCTCTATGTTCTTTAAGAACACTCTTAAACCCACTACAATCAAAGAAAACATCACCCTCAATCTCTTCACCATGCTTACAAACTACACTACGAATACTACCATCTTCCCACCTATTAATAGTGTTAACCTCACCTTCAATATATGAGAACGTATGACAGTGTGATTCTAAAAATTTCTTTATGTAAGTAACTAACTTACCACAGTCAACATGCCATGCATACGATCCAATATCCTCAACATCAACCTTATCATTCATACTAGTATCATACAAAGGAAGATAGTTACGAATATTCTCATCTGTATGTGAGAGGGCATCCCATAAAGGTACGTCCCTAACTCTAGGAAAATAAAATGGATGCCAAATTTGATCTAATTCTTTACCCCAACCTGGAAATAATATACCTGCTTTTGGTACTGCATCTAATTCCTTCTTCCATTCCTTCTCATCAAACTCACAATACCCAGACATAAACTCATCAAAACCTAATAGGGTTGCTTCACCAACACCTACAGAGTCACCTACAGCTTTATCAATAAGATATATGTGAGCAGTATTCATCTCTCTAAAAAGAGACATGGCAGTTAACCATCCAGAGGTTCCACCTCCGACAATTACAAATCTATTAATCATGTTCTTGGGGGCAAAGGATTCTTACGCATTGTTTTATAGACTAAGGTTGCCCTCAATCCATGATAGTGATCACCATTAGGAGGTGCTCCTCTATGAGGAATATTACCTTTAAAAAAGGCAATTCTTCCTGGTGAAGGAAGTATCTCTACATTCTCACCATTAAATTCAACTATTGTTGGACCTCCCCATTTATCTTCCCATCTTTTATTAACATAGTAAATCCAACTAAGTCCATTATCACAGTTGCAGTCAGTATGTATAAGAGTATCATGTATATACTGTTGACCATTAACTAATATCTCACCCAACTCTAAGTCAAAAGGAATAGTCTTAGTAACTGCATTGTATAGCATTTGATATGCACTATCCGAAGCAGACTCTGATCTTGGTGGATAAATTGATTGTTTAAAACATGGTACTTCTAAACTAAGATCTGCACCTTTATCATAATCCATATCTAGTGTACCATCTGGATTAGTTTTATTACTACTACACAATCCATACTGCCATCCAAATCCATGTAATATAGTTTTATCTAAATGTTCTACAAACCACCAAGGGAATAGATTATCAATAACAAATATCTCATCTTCTGCAAGATCATACTTAGCAAAATTTAATGCTTCTTTAGTGCAATCAATATGGATCATTGATTTTTAACCTCTATTAATAGATCGTATTCAGGAAGATACAAGTACTCAATATCACTATTAGCAAGAGTCCGTAACGCATCATCGAGTGTTTCAACCAAAGGTTCTCCACCCAAATTAAAGGAAGTATTAAAGATGATAGGGCAACCAGTCTGTTCAAAGAATTCTTGGATGAGTCCATAGTAATGAGGGTTAACGTCTTCAGTTACAGTTTGGATACGACAAGTACCATCAACATGAATGATGGAAGGAATCTTCTCTTCAATTCCTGGTTGACACTTCACAGCATACATCATGAACGGAGTGTCTTCCATACCACGAAGATCAAACCACTCATGTACATGTTCTTTTAGAATAGAACCTGCAAATGGTCTGAAGTATTCACGGTGCTTAACATTATTAACATGATCCTTACCATCTGGATCACGAGGATCATATAAAATAGAACGATTACCAAGTGCTCTTGGACCTGCTTCAGATGATCCTTGGAACATTGCAACAATATTCTTATCACTAATGAGTTTAACTACATCACTATAAGATGCATTAGTTACATTAGTAACACCCCACTTCTGGCAAGACTCAGATATATCTTCTGTTGTATAGTTATATGTAGGACCAGTATATAAATTTGTTATCCTATTCTTAATTACACTGTCTTCATTTACTTGATGATGCACATATAATGCTGCTCCAAGAGCAGTACCAGCATCATTACTTACTGGTTCAACAAACAAATTAATATCTTCATCTTTTAACTGTTCAAGATACCAATAATTTGCAACACAATTTAATCCATATCCACCAGACAATACTACATTCTTATTACCAGTCATCTCAACTGCCTTACGAATCAAATCAAGAACCATCTGCTGGGACTCTGTTTGAATAGCATATGCAACATCTCTACGGTTCTGAAGTTTAGTTAAATCTTCAGTGTCAGGTGGTGTTCTAAGATATTCATATCTACCTTCATTAACTACAGCACCATTAGGATAAGTAGGAACAATAACATTACGATCAGAGGTCTTCCATGCACCTCCACCACCATCAGTATAAATTGTTGGAACCTTATCATTAGGTTCACCATAGGGGAACAACCCCATAGTTTTACCTGCTTCAATAGGAGCCCATCCACAATACTGTGTTACTGCTTCGTATGCCTTAACAATACCAGCACTCTCATCTAAGTATAGTTCATGAGTTCCTTCTTCACCTTCACCTTCACTAGACATCTCAGGTATATGTGCAGAACCCCACGGTCCTCTACCTGCCATGTGCTTATAGATTGTTTTAAATTCTGATGGGTAATCACAAGTAAACAAAGACTCAAGTTCCCATGTCATCTCAGGTTCTTGACTACCAATATTCATTGGAACAAAAGTACCTGCACCATCTACTACAACTGCTACTGCAGATTCAAATCCAGAACGATAAAATGCACATGCAGCATGAAGTTTATGGTGTGTTCTACTAAGATCTATAACTTGAGGATGCTCATAACTATTTGCTTTACGATCAATTAAACCTAACTTCCTAGCAAATCCTGTATAAACATCTTCTCCAGTAAAATCTACCTTACCAGCATCACTTAAAGGTTGAGTGTGAGCAATCACAAGGTAATCAATATGATCAGTATAATCTAAGATCTTAACCATAGAGGCATAAGGTCCACCATCATACTTGTTCCTAGAGAATCTCTCTTCCTCAGTAGAGAATACTATCTCACCATCTTTAAGTAAACATACACCAGAGTTATGCCCTCTAGCAAGAGCTGCAATCCATTGAGTCATTATATAATCCTCACTTAAGATTCTTTAAAATATCCTGTACTTGACCTTCTACTTTCTTTTGAGATGCATTCTTCACGTCTGCCATAAATCCTTTAGATGATGATGGTTTCAATTGAGGTCTCGTAGTTCCTTTGGGTACACCACTAGCATCACCAGCAGCTCCACCACCCATGCCCATGTTTGGAGCACAGCAATCATTACTGCTCTTTGGTGCAGAAGACTTGTTATAATTGGTGTAAGCAGTTGACTTACCCATTCTCTTACGAACAGAAGTAAGTATAGATCTTATCTGATCTTTGTCAAGTTCCATTGATTGATCATTATAACGATCAACTCTCTCATCAGTAGTAAGTCTAATAGGTGAGTACTGTCTCCTACCTTCTCCTACATCAATGATATCAAAATCCTTACAGTCAGGATAAGATATATTAATTGGGAATGTTGATCCAGTTACAACTGTAGCAGTCTTACCAAATGCCCTAGCAAGATGCTGACCCATACTATCACATCCTAAGAAGTGATCTGCTGCATTAATAATACCACCCCATAATCTCATGTCCTGAATCTGTGGTCTTGCAACCTTTATCTTTGCCTTCTCTTCATTCTCCTCAAGTGGGAAATGAATCTCACTCATTATAATAACACCATAATCCTTCTTAAGTTCATTAATAATTTCAACAATAGCATTCAAAGGAAAACTGCGTGATGTAATATCAGCAATAAAATCATCACCAATCTGCTCAACTGATCTACCAAAAGGTTGAACTACTAATACTTTATCCTTACCAGTTCCTTTCTTTACTTCTTCTACTGCGTTGAACCCTTGGATTGCTTCCATCTTTGCTAGTTCAACTCTAGGAACTGGAAGTTCTCTTGGTTCATCTAACTCATTGATTTGAATATCATATGCCTGTGCAAGACTACACTTCTGATTATAATATTCCCAAACTCTATATGGTTCTGTAGATACTATATCACGATCTTTTAATTCTGTTTGAAATAAATTCTTATGCCAGTTATCATATACTTTACCATCTAATGTTGGATGACCCTTAAAGAAGTCAGTCCCTCCCTCACATACAATCACAAAATCATCATGAGATTCTGCATATTTTTCAAACGCAGGGATGGAGGAGATCACTCTACCTGCTCCACCATTAACAAAAAACGCCTTCGATCTCATTGCATATACTCCAAATAATAATCTTAAATGATTAACTTTCTTTTATTTATCCACTATATTATAGAGGATTCTGTCAACTATAGCAAGGGCATAGCACCATATTGTTTGGTTGCTCTTACAGTTGGATTATCAAACGTACTCTCAGGTATCACATCATACCCAATAGTAAGTCTCTTACCTGTATAGTAGGAATCATTCACCACTCTATGACGAACGTTCCCTCTACCGAAATAAATATTACCTGTCTCATTCTTAACTTCCCAGTCACCAAATTCTGTTGTAGTGTCCTGTGGTTCTAATGCAATGTAACCATGCCAAGGTGCGGAATGATTATGCCAATCTAAAACCTGATCATGGTCATGAAAATTTAACCATGCTTGGAACCAACACCTCTCATCTGGTACATTCTCTTTAATAATACCCCTTAGGTATTTAAAAATATTCCAGAAATGAATAGACGGACTGGTGACACTGAAGATATTATACAAATAATAACTCCAGGTTGTGTCCCCGAATCCGTCTTCTACCAGAGAACGGTGGCAATCTGATGCCACCTTTATAATCTCTGCTTGGTTTTCTTTTATGTAATCAAACTTATAAATCTTAAATTTTTCATTCATAATTAAAGTAAAAGCAATTAACTAATAGCTAGTCCACCATCTGTTGGAAGAACCTCATCGTCAGGTGATAATGGCATCATGTAGTATGCACCATTAGGTGTAACACTTGCTGCTGCCATTGTAGAAGGGAAGTCTCTTAACTTCTGGCGATATGTCTTCCACTTATCCTTAAGATCAGTTGGCATATCTTCTGTAACCTTACCATCACATGCTTGAAGAGCATTATTTCTATGCTTTCTAATGTCATCCCAAGTAAGATCAGTCTCTCTGTCAAGTAACTTACCAATCGCAGTGAATGGTTGAATAGTAACAGTACCACCTACAACTTTAACACTATCTCTATCATAGATATCACCAGGCATTAATGGTGTTCCATATGTACACTGAGGATATCCAGATACTGCAGGAGTGATTGAACAAGTAGCACTATCAGTATAGTCTTCTTCCTTCTCGTCAATAGGCATGCCTCTTAACTGACATATAAGTGGGTTAGTTGCACAATCAACTTCATGCCACTCAACTACGTCTGCTGGCATTGGACGACCATCTAATATATCGTCTTCGTTTAAAGGTCCAGCTTTTTCTGTGCCGTCTGCACCAATCTGTAACCAAATCTTATCTGGTCCATCGTATGTGGACTTACGTGTTTTACCATCTGTAAAAGCATGGTCTACCATGTAATCGTTAGGTAGTGGGAGGTCGTATTCGACGCTAATGTTAGTAGCCATAATTGTTATCGGGTTTGTTCAGGTAATCTCCTTCGGTATTATTTATAATATTAAACATTAAAAAGGAGGGTATTAACCCTCCTCTAATACATATATCGTTTATACTATATCAAACGTATGTGATCTTGACAAGTCCTGGTCCACCAGTACCACCTTGACCGCAACAGCGTTCGCAATAGTTGGTCATAGCACTTTGTCCACCATGTCCGTATGGAACAGTCCAGCATCCACAACGAATCCAACAGAAGTTCTGGTTAGTAAAGACGTTAGTACCAATAAATGGTGCAGCAGTAGGAATATTAAATCTACCGTGGCAGTGACAGAATACACCTCTTGGGTTCCAGAATCCACCAGGCATGTTACCCATTCCAAATTCTGCTCCGTTATCATTAGGACCTCGGCAGCAAGCATTGTTAGAGAAGCATGCATATGACCAGTTACCCTGAGCACAAGCACCTCTACCACCAATAGCACAGAAGTTATTTAATCCTGTACCATTAACATATGACATACATCCACAACAACCTGTACACTCTCTTGAGTAACAGCGATAAACACCAGCAGCACATACAGTATAAGTATCACCTGGTGTTACAGCAATAGTTCTAGTAGCATAGTACCCACCTTGAGCACCAGCATAAATTTGGCATCTATTACATGAACATGATCCATGTCCGTTTCCACCAGCACCCCAAAGTTCAAACGTTGCTTTTGCTACTCCTGTTGGAACTGTCCATAAACAACAGCAACCTGTAGTACATGGAACTGGATTACCATAAATCCATTTAACATTCCATGTATCCAATCCAGTGGCATTTAGTTTAGCTGGAGTAACACTACCATTAGGTAAAGTAGATCCATCTATCTTTTTATAGCTTGAATAAACTGCCATTTTTAAGTCCTTTAGAAGTATGTAATTTTAACGAGACCACCGCCACCAGTACCACCTTGACCGCAACAGCGTTCACAATATGTAGTCATAGCGTTTTGCCCACCGTTACCATAAGGTACAGTCCAGCAACCACAACGTATCCAGCACTCTCTAATAGATTGCTGTGATACAGTACCAATCAATGCAGCACCTTGAGAATAGTGTGCTCTGTTATAGCAATGACAGAATCCTCTATCATAAACAAATTCAGCACCGTCCCAACCACCAGTGTGAGTACCTTGCATGAACTCACCACCGTTGCTTCCTGGGTTCAAGCAGCAACACCAACGAGAAACACATAATGTATTCCATGATGTTTGTGATCTACCTCTTTGACCTCCAATAGCACAGAAGTTGGAAAGATTATATCCATTTACATAAGATGCACATCCTTCACAACCAGTACAGTCTCTAGAATAACAACGATAAACACCAGCAGCACAAACTGAATATGTACATCCTTCAGCAGTATCAATAGTTTTTGTATTATAGTATCCACCACCAGTACCCATGTAATGATGGCATCTGTTACAAGAACATGCACCAGAACCGTTTCCACCAGCACCCCACATTTGAATGTGCAGTTTCTTTACACCAGTAGGAACTGTCCATAAACAACAGCAACCTGGTGTACAAGCACCTGGTGAACCATAGAACCACTTAACACCATACACAGCGTTAAGAGCAACCGTTAAGTCAGCAGCATCTACTGAACCATCTACTAGTTCATCGCCTGTTAATTTTTTATAACTTGAATAACTTGCCATTGTGTTTTCTAGTCCTTATGTGTATGTAATCTTAACGACTCCACTGCCACCCGTACCGCCTTGACCGCAGCAACGTTCGCAATATGTAGTCATAGCACCCTGTCCACCAACTCCATATGGAGCGTAGAAGTCTCCACATCTCATCCAACAGTTAACCTGTGACTGAGATATACCTGATCCACCTGCTAAGAATGGAGCACTTGTAGTACATGTTGTAACCCAGTTACAATGACAAAATACTGTTCCACCCCAGTGTCCTCTATGGTTACCCATTCCGAAGTCACCGTTATTTGATGTAGGTCCTATGCAGCACTCCCAATCAGAGTTACAAGCAGTATCCCAAGAAGTATTTGATCTTCCAGTAGCACCACCTATAGCACAGAAGTTACTTAGGTTGTAACCAGTAACGTATGAAGAACATCCAGTACAAGCAGTACATTCTCTACTTAGACAACGATAAACACCTGCAGCACAGATAGTATAAGCACATCCACCAGTAGTAGATATAGTTTTACTATTATAAAATCCTCCACCAGCACCTTGATAGTGGTGACACCTGTTACAAGAACAAGCACCATGTCCATTACCACCAGCACCCCAGAGTTCAAAGGTTACTCGCTTAACCCCAGTTGGTACTGTCCACAAACAGCAACAACCACTGGAGCAGTGGCATTGAGCTCCAAATACATGGAACACATTATATGCCAGACCAGCACCAGAGGCTAGAGCAGAGTTGGGGATTGTCGCATCAATAATCTGCCCTTGTACAACTTTTTTGTAACTTCCGTAAGTAGCCATTTGTTAGATCAGTCCTTATTATTTATTAGAACATCATATAAAGCAAGGGGGAACCGAGTCCCCCTTTAA
>VTLG01016697.1_pt1 | contig 20072 bp, 32 predicted proteins | sample 4694571 | NCBI WGS metagenome assembly VTLG01 (sample SAMN12604809, study PRJNA352737) | marine metagenome | biome: ENVO:00000447; feature: ENVO:00000209|ENVO:00000569|ENVO:01000036; material: ENVO:00002151; isolation source: viral sequences binned using virsorter ... | reverse complement strand
CGATGAAACATATTGAAATATCGTTAATGGAAGATGGTGAATTGTCTATTGATGGACAGGTGAAACCAGCTGGTAATCTTGATATTCGTGAGTTTGAAGATGGCGAATGGACAGGTGGTTGTTATGCTACCTATGACAATCTTGCAGAAAAGGTCAAGGAGGCCTTAGAAGATGAGTGAACTTGAAGATAGGGTTGATGAACTTGAACGTGTAATTGAAGAGAAGGATGCAAAAATATCAGATTTAGAATATTTTGCAGAAACTTGTGCGATTATGGTGGAACAATTATGGGATAAAGTTTATCCAGGCGTGACAGGAGTAGATTTGAGGGATTTGGTATGAATATATTCTACTTAGACCGTGACCCTAAGATTGCCGCACAGATGATGTGTGACAAGCATGTTGTAAAGATGATACTAGAGAGCGCACAGATGCTCTCTACTGCTCATCGTGTTCTTGATGGTAATGATATTGGAGACTCTAAAGGTTTGTATAAGATGGCTCACAAAAACCATCCAAGCACTATTTGGGCGAGAACTAATTCATCAAACTATGAATGGTTGTGGGCTCACTTCGATGCTTTAATGAAAGAATATACTCACCGATATGGTAAGAAACATGCTTCAAAAAGATTGATTCATTCTCTTTGGGAAAATCCTAAGAATATTACGCATGGTGATTTTACTGATCCACCTCAATGTATGCCCCCATATTGTAAAGGTGATGATACAGTGATGGCATATCAGACTTACTATATACTAGAGAAATCGAGGTTTGCAAAATGGACCAAACGACAAATACCGGAGTGGTTTAATGGACAGGGAGCCCTATTGGGACTATATGAGTCGGAGACTTAGAGAGGAAGAGCCAATGTTCAATAATTCAATACACCGTTCACTTCACTTAAAGTTAGATGACCATGAAAAGCGAAGGGTGACAGCAGTTTTTGATCAAGTGGATATTTTAAAAAAAGAGGTTTCGCAGTTACAAGAGAGTTTGCAAAATTCGTATGTGAGAATAAAAGAACTAAAGGCCCAAGTTGATTATTATGAAAACCGTAGTGGGCCTCAATTGGAGTTTAAGTTTTAATGCCGACATACACATTTTTAAATTTAGAGAATGGGATAGAATATGATATAACTATGCCCATGTCAGATTATGATCAATATATGGAAGACCATAATGTTCAAAGAGTATTTCAACCAGTAGCTCTATCTGCTGACCATTTGATGGGGGTTGGTCCAAAGAACGATTCTGGATTCAACGATGTGATGAAAAACATTGCATCTAAACATCCTGACTCACCTATGGCAGATAAGTATGGTAGTGGTAAGAGCACCAAACGTCTTCAAGCAGAAAACATTTATAAAAAACATAAGAAGAGATAAAGTGGCAAAAAAGGTCAGCAAAGAAATAGGTTTAGATAGTCTTATTGATGTTAAACCTATAACAGATAATCAGAAACTTGTATTCGACACATGGAAGAAGGATAAGAACCAATTCTTATTTGGCTCTGCCGGAACAGGAAAAACATTTGTATCTTTATATCTTGCTCTGAAAGAAGTTCTCGATTTAAAGGGTAAAGCAGATAAAGTTATTCTGGTTCGCTCTCTTATTCCAACAAGAGAAATTGGTTTTCTACCAGGCGATGAGGAAGATAAAGCTGCATTGTATCAAGTTCCATACCAGAACATGGTTCGATTTATGTTTGAAATGCCAAATGAGCAGGCATTCAATAATCTATATGATAAACTGAAGGCACAAGGTTCTTTATTTTTCTTGTCAACTTCTTTTCTAAGGGGGTTGACATTTGATAACAGCATCATTATAGTAGATGAGTGTCAGAACTTAAACTTTCATGAACTCGACACGATTATTACAAGAGTAGGTCAAGATTCTAAAATTCTTTTCTGTGGTGATTTTAATCAAACAGATTTACAGAAACAGAATGAGAAAAATGGGTTGCATGATTTCCTTAGAATTTTAGAGCAAATGGAAGAGTTTAATTGCACTGAATTTAATCTTGGAGATATTGTCAGGTCTGGATTTGTAAGAAGTTATCTGATCAATAAAATTAAGCTAGGTTTGAATTTTGAATAACATCTATATAAAACCAACTCAAGAGGGTTGGCCTGAATTCATAATGAGATATCCTGTAAAAGTGAAGACTCTTAAAGGAACAAATGTTGACTCATTCAATCAATTATTGGAAAATGATATAAGACATGCAGGCGATAGACTTAACCAAAGCACTGCTGCTAAATGTCTGATGACACGTTGGGATATGGATCAACAATATGGTTCTTTTAAAAAATTAGGTGAGCTAGTAATCAGTCTTGCTAAAACTATGCCACTTGCAAATGCGACAAATGAGAAAGGTGATCCTCGACAATATGATTATACAGTGCAAGATTCATGGGGATTGATTTATACCAAAGGACAAACTTGTAAACCACACCAACACTGGCCACATGCATGGAGCTTTACCTATTGTATAAAAGCATGTGAAGATTGTGCTCCATTAGTGTTTCCAGATGTAAATACTGGATATAGTGTAAAACCACAAATAGGTCAACTGATATTGTGGCCTGCTGGATTATATCACTCCGTTCCAGAACAAGAATGTGACCATGAAAGAATTATGGCAGTTGGTAATTTAATTGTTGATTGGGAAAAGAGTGTTCAATCCGTTACTGAATATCAATTGACCCCGGCCCCTAAAGGAGAATAAATATGAATATAGATAAACTTAGAGAGCAGTTGAAAATTGATGAAGGATGTGTTTACGAAATCTATAATGACCATCTTGGTTATCCTACTTTTGGTATCGGCCATCTTGTTATTGAATCTGATCCCGAAAATGGTCAGGCCGTGGGAACCTCTGTATCCGAAGATAGAGTTGCCGAGGCCTTCGATGAAGATATCAAAAGCGTCTTGCGAGACTGCAACATCCTTTACCCAGACTTTGACGATCTGCCAGAAGAAGCTCAACAAATAATTGCAAATATGATGTTCAATCTTGGTCGCCCAAGACTGTCTAAATTTGCTGGAATGAAACGTGGAGTGGATGCAAAAGATTGGGATGTTGCAGCAGATGAAATGGTTGATAGCCGTTGGTATCGTCAAGTTGGTGCAAGGGCAGAACGTTTAGTAAATAGGATGAGAGATGTCAATTAATCCAGTTGAAGCAATAGGTGCAGTTGATACCTACACCACATATTTAACAATACCTTTGCAAGATGCAACGGGCGTTTCCCATATTGCTAGAACTGAACAATTAGATGTAAATGGTAGAACACTGTCTATATCTGAATCTGTTTTATTGCTTTATGATAGGTTTGCAAATTTGCAAACCATTCCAAGCCAACGCGATTATACCACAACAAGTGTAACAGTTTGAAAAAGAGAGATAGAAAGTTTATATGATGTCATTTAATCATGTGTCGATAGAAATACCAGAGTTGAAAACTAAGACCATCAACAAGAAGCGTTTCTATGTCACACCAAAGGGTTACTACCCTTCAATCACCACAGTCTTATCTAATCGAAAGAAGGAAGGGTTGTGGGAATGGCGTAAACGTGTAGGTGCCGATGTTGCTAATTATGTTGCAAGAACTGCAGCTGCAAGAGGCACTAAAGTTCACCATATGTGTGAAGACTACTTGAACAATGTTCACGTTGACTGGCCACAGAAATTTGAAGAACACAAAAAACATTTTCTTCCATATGCTCTGTTTAGAGAGTTGAGAGAAAAAGCACTTTGCAACATAAATAACATATACGCACAAGAAGCTGGACTATATAGTGATAAGTATCAAGTTGCTGGTCGAGTTGATTGTATCGCAGATTACAAAGATAAACTGTCAATCATCGACTTTAAAACGTCCACAAGAGAGCGAACAGATGATTGGAACGAAAACTATTATATACAGGGTGCCGCTTATGCAGAAATGTTTGGTGAGCGAACTGGCCTGATTGTAGACCAAGTGGTTATTCTTGTGGTTACAGAGGATGGCACAGTTCAAGAGTTTATAAAAAATAAACATGACTATCTTGATTTTCTGTCTGAAGCGGTTCAAGATTGGAGAAAGGAAAATGAAATACCTACTGATGGTATTGATGATGATAGGTCTGCTGTGGCCAACGGCTAGTTTATCACAAAATCCGCCAAGAAACTATGCGTGGTCAAAAGGGGATTACGTTACCGCTGCTATTATTTGTAGAGATGAAGAGGCTATTCTAAAGGTTCTGAAAGCAGACACGATAAGTGAAGAAGAAACTCTGGCAAGAATGTATGCACTTACATCACTAGGTAAATGCATGAGAACTCCGATGCCTTTACCTTTTTATGTTAAAGAAGTTTTTGTCGAATATAAAGATTTTGCTGATAGACCTAGTGTTATATTGGAAATAGCAAGAGCTGATAAGAAAGAGGATACGTTTGGTTATGTTATTGCGGCAGGAACACAAAAAAAAGAAAAAGGAATTTAAAAAGGCCTTGACAAAATAATTTCACTATGGTATAAATAAGGTACAGTTTGATGAAACAGAACGAAAGGCAGACTGGACTTGGGGGCAGTACCCAACGCCTCCACCATGAGTAGATTAGTGAAGACTGGGCGCTACGCAGTTACGGACCATGGCCAGATACTGGTACACGCCAAAGATAAAAATACAGTTGATTAGGGCGGCCGCCCGAAATCTGGAACTAGTCTACTCTTGATGGGGGCGAAACAGGATCGACAGGTGTTGATTAGGAAAGTGGAGAACTGTGGATTGACCGCCTTATAGGTCACTGAAGTAAACGCAAATGATAATTTTGCACCCATGGCACTCGCTGCGTAAGCAGTGATTGTTCGGAGTTTCGGTAGGTTCCTTGGCAACAGAATAACCTACCACCAAGGAGTTTTGGTAGTTTCTCCTATTGCCGGAAAAAACTACCACTATAACTTGGAGTGAGGCCGATGCTTGAACGTATCTAAAGAATACATATTATACGATTACACAAAGGAAACTCCCTTCAGAGAGATATGTGCTGAAAGTCTTGCCGATTGACTCAAACCATCGGCCCGGATTTAAGAGCCTCATGACCGTGGTATAACGGACTAAACAAATCGCCTCCCGTCGGCTCAGGGAGGCACTTATAGGATGATTAAATGCCCTTGAATACTTCTAAAACCTTCTCACTTAAAATCGAACAAATAGTTCTTGAAAAGAACATAACTCACATGGAAGCTGTGTTGTGGTACTGTGAGCAAGAGAATTTAGAACCTGACTCTTTAAAACCGTTAATATCAAAAGCACTAAAGGAGAAAATCGAAGCAAACGCAAGAGACTTAAACTTTCTACCAAAATGTGCTCAATTACCTGTTTAGGTACTTGACATATTCGCCGGACTATATTATTATAGTCTTATGTTCAACCCATGCAATGGAGGCTTCAAATGGAAGTAACAGTGCATCTGGACGGTGATCCTACTGTCCGTGAAGAAGGTTTTTTCGCCTCAAAGGTGTTTGACCTTCAAGACCGAGTTAAGGCGCTCGAATTTGAGAACGCCGAATTGGTCAAATACAACGAAGAGTTGGCAGAACGAGTGAAGAAACTCGCTTCCCGTCAGCCAAGTTGGCCGAAAGGGTATCGTCCGAATCGTCGGCGATAAGGGATGTGTGCCGGTGTAGCTCAGTTGGCAGAGCAACTGATTTGTAATCAGTAGGTCGTGAGTTCAAGTCTTACCACCGGCACCATTTTTAGGAGAGGTTATGTTTGAGAAAATAAGACTTTGGCTTGAGAAATATACAGAAAGTAAAGCTGCCAGTGTTCCAAAATATTTAAGTGGTAAAGCTAAAGATAAAGAGTCTGGAGCTGAGTTAAATAATATAAGAAGAACAAAAAATATGAATCATGAGGATTTATTAAAATAATGCAAGTTCGTTTGATTAGTTATACAGAGTCATATGAAGGTGACGCACTGGCAGTGAAGCCAAATGATCTAGAAGGTTTGATTGCATATTGTGCTAGAGTATCTAACCCAGACAATCAAAACAATTCTAATACATCAGAGAAACTTATTAAATATCTTATCAAGAATAAACACTGGTCGCCTTTAGAGATGGTCAATGCATGTCTTGAGATAGAAACAACCAGAGATATTGCGAGGCAGATATTGCGCCATCGTTCATTCTCATTTCAAGAGTTCAGTCAGCGATATGCTGATCCAACAAAAGACTTAGAATTTGTGACCCGTGAAGCAAGATTACAGGATACCAAGAATCGACAAAACAGTATCGAAATTGATACTGAAAGTGATTTACATTATGCTTGGGAATCTAAACAAAAAGACCTTTTAGATTTGGTGAGAGAAACTTATAAGTGGGCAACTGATAATGGCATTGCAAAAGAACAAGCCAGAGCAGTATTACCAGAGGGACTTACTATGTCTCGTATGTACATGAACGGTACACTACGTTCATGGGTACACTATATAGAACTAAGAAGTGCAAACGGTACACAGAAAGAGCATATGGAAGTTGCAAAGGCTTGTGCTATTGAGATTGCAAAAATATTTCCTTTGATTGGAGAGTTACATAATGACTGAAATTTCTGTATTTCCTGCTGGTGTATTGAAAATATATCAAAACCCAAATCCACCAGAAATTCCCTCTATGGATGAATTTACATTTAATCAACAGGCAATCGCAAATCCAAACACAACACAATTTACCGATGAGCTTCCTAATATAATTGATCATAAAGGTTTATTGGAGTTAAAGAATTGGTTTTATGAGTGTACTAAAGATTATCTTGATAATGTGATGACATTGGACTATCGTGAGTTCTGGATACATGAAAGCTGGTTAAACAGTGCAGAGCCAGGAAGTCAGCAAAGTATGCATAATCATGGTAATTCTCTTATCAGTGGTGTATATTATGTTAAATCTAATGCTGAACATCCACCTCTTGTGTTTGAGAAGATGCCTGCAAATGCTGATCCGTTTTTTTCATTGAGAAAACATTATAGTAAAGCCAATGCTAACTTTACAAACAAGATTGGTATGCCCTGTACGCAAGGTTCATTGATTATGTTTAATTCTTATCTATTTCATGGATTTCCCCAGAATAAAACTAATGAACCCAGAATTAGCCTTGCATTTAATGTACTTGCAAATTTATCAGAGCGTGATGCTTACAGATTAGACTTTGTGAAGAATGAACGCTGGTTAGATGAGGCCTCTGTGAGCTATACAGTAAACACTGATGGCGCATCTGGTCAGATTGACCGAAGGATGAGTAAGTGAAAGCTCTTGTCATAGGAAATGGTGAATCTAGGTCATGGTTTAAACCATGCCATCTGACCATCATGGACGATGAGATTATTACATGGGGATGCAATGCAATCTATCGTGACGGCCCTCATTGTGTTGACAATCTAGTTGCTATGGACTATGCAATGCAACAGGAGATATATGACTCTGGATGGTGTAACGAAGACCCAGATTATCTTGGCATTCACAATGTGCATTTTGGTAACTGGAGTGTTGTGCCATCTGATGTTGCTGATGCAATGTTTATGGGATTTGATATACCAGAAGCTTTCATACACAAAAGTAAAGACAGAACAAGTGTTTGTGTTATAGGGGGAAAAGACCCTGTTACTCTATCAGAAAAGATAGAAGCAACCATACAACAATTCCCCGATCTTGATATGAATGACTTGAAACTAAAGATGGAAAAAGACGTTGGTGTATGGATAACATATGTCAACGAAATAAGAGATGTTGTGATTTCAGTAGAAGGCCATGTTGGATACTCCACTGGAAACACTGCGTTGTCACTGGCTTGTCAGTCAGGGGCAGAAGAGGTGTACATGTTAGGGTTTGATCTTAGTGCATATAACAAACCACTAAATAACTTGTACAAGGGAACAGACAACTATTTGCCTGTTTCTGCGAAAGGGTTTAATCCTGTAAATTGGATTGGCCAAATGAGTGAAGTCTTTGATAAGTACAAGAGTGTAATATTTTATTGGGTGGATTGTCAAATGTCTGGTGGACAAAGTTGGCATGGTTCATCAATAAAAGATTATCATTCTAACGTAAGGTTCTTGACAAAAGACGAACTTTGTGATACTATTAAAATACTATAACATACGAAACATACGATAACATAAGGAGACATAAGATGTCATTTGCTGCAATGAAGAAGCAGAATAGTTTAGATTCACTATTGGGTGCTGCCCAGAAAGAATCTGCTCCCCAAGAAAAAAAGAGTTACGTTGATGAACGTCTCTGGAAACCTACGATGGATAAGTCCGGTAACGGATATGCCGTAATTCGTTTCCTTCCGGCACCTAATGGTGAAGACCTTCCTTGGGTAAAACTTTGGAACCATGCTTTCCAAGGTCCAACTGGCCAGTGGTATATTGAAAACTCTTTGACCACGTTGGGCAAGAACGATCCCGTATCGGAATACAACTCCAAGCTTTGGAACTCTGGTATTGAGACTGATAAGGAGATCGCTCGCAAACAGAAGCGTAAGTTGCAATACTACTCCAACATTTACGTTGTCTCTGATTCTGCAAACCCGCAGAATGAGGGTAAGGTTTTCCTCTATCGCTACGGTAAGAAAATCTTTGACAAGGTAATGGAAGCAATGCAGCCTGCATTTGAAGATGAAACACCTGTTAATCCCTTTGACTTTTGGGAAGGTGCGAACTTCAAATTGAAGCTTCGTAAGGTAGACGGTTATTGGAACTATGATAAATCAGAGTTCGATAATACATCTGCTCTACTTGATGGTGATGATGGAGCCCTTGAAGAGGTTTTCAACGGTCAGTATTCTCTCGCTGAGTTCACTGCGCCATCTAACTTCAAGTCCTATGATGAGTTGAAGACTCGTCTGGACATGGTATTATCCGGCACTGTTGCTGCGAATACCACAGTGGAAACTCTCATGGAAGATGAACCCACTGCTAAACCTACAGTAAAGACTAAAGAGGAGCCTGTTCCTACTGTTAGTACTGTAGATGACGATGATGACGCAATGTCATATTTTGAGAAATTAGTCTCTGAAGACGAGAACTAATTCATAGAAACCCCCACAGAAATGTGGGGGTTTTTAAAAGTCCGCTCCTTGTCTCATTGCTTGTAATGTATTATTTTGTGGCACTAATACTGTCGAAGAAGAGGTGGTGTTGGTTGCATTATTAACATTATTAACAGGTGCATTGACAACAGTCGGTCCAGCAGGAGCAGGTTCTTTACTACCAAAACCAAATAGTGAAGCAATTTCACCTGCCGCTTCTGATAATCTATCAGTCATAAACTCTACGGTTGATCTATTTGCTTCATAGTCAGCTCTCTCAATTGATGCCAAATACATTTTCTTCTGCTTTGGGTCTTCTATCGCCTCGGCACCCTTAATCATTTCCTTTTTTATTTCAGCAGGGTCTAATTTCTTCATTTCTTCGCTTGCCAGTTTTGTTCTCAAATCTGCTTGTCGTTTCTCTGCTTCTTCAAGACTTATTTTTTCGCCAGAGTCTTTAAGTGTTGCTTTTTGGAATTCTTCAGCAGACATGTCGGCGAATTTCTGCATCCCCGGCAACAACGTCTCTGTTATTTCCTTTCCCATTCTTAATGAGGCTTTTGTCGTCACCATGCTCATATCAGAAAGACCCTTGTCCACTGCTTCCGCATCAACTTTCCCGCTGACTTGGGCAGCCTTGACAGCTGCTTCTGCCCCCTCTTTCAAAAGTCGTTCATCGCGTTCTGCATCACTTTCAAACATTCTGCCGATAGCCCCTCCTATACCACCGACCACTTCTATAACCTTTCCAACGCCAGGTATGTTCTCCGTAATCCATCCCATAAAATCAAAATTTATTATCTTATTAAACATTTCTGTAAATAAACCAAAAATATTGGCTATTGCCTTTTCAACATTTGCCATGATATCAAAGTCTGGACTGAATATCTTTTTGAAAAAATTTACAACTGAAGTCACTATGCCCTCTGGGCCGAATAGAAACTCGCTGAGCTTAAATGGTTTTTCGGGATCACCAAATCCAAAAATATCTTTGACCGCATTAATTGCTAAATTTATTCCATAAAAAACTATATCAAACAAGGCTTTCCCGCCTTCCACTAAATTTGCTAAACTAAAATCGCCACCAAATATTTTTTTGATGGTTGTAAACAATTGGCCAAAAGTATCTTCAACAAATTTGAAAACTGAAAAATCACCAAATAAATCTCTAACCTGATTCCATAAATCAGTAAATATGCCAACCACTTTATCCTTCATTTGTGTTAAGAATGATAATGCATTAGCAATTGCAGCGGGAATGGTGACAGTGAAAAAATTAACCACTGAATTATACATGTCTGTAAAGAACCCGACTACCTTATCTTTAATTTGTGTTAAGAATGATGTTGCTTCAGCGATTGCAGCGGGAATGGTAACAGTGAAAAAACCAGCCACGGAATCATATATGCTTGAAAAGAAATTACCAATTGAACCAAAAACTGAGTCCGTGCCTTCCATTCCAAATATTCTTCCGATAATATTAAACATGCCCGTCAGTGCAGCGTCAAGCATTGTCCCTATAAATTTTCCAATAGATTTAACTATTCCTATGAAACTTGTATCTGCATTTTCTCCGAATATATCATCAACCAAGGTTCCAATCGCTTCAAATCCCTTACCAAGAAAGTTAAACAAGATGCCCAATACATCCTCAAAAAAGGGCACCATCGTTGTCATAAAGAAATCTTTTAGTTTTATCAGAGCTGGTAATATTTTATCATTAAAAGTTTTTTTCATTTGTGTCCAAATAGGAGAATTGAAAAATTTCTCAAGAATAGGGAGAAGCAGCAACAAACCACCGACAATAAAAAGCATCTTGAATTTCTTAACGATACCCATGATGCTTTTCATCGCTTTGCCGAACCCTTCGCCTGCTTTATCAGCTCCACCTTTTGCCAAATCCCCGATACCTTTACCGAGGTTACCTATCATTGATAATAGTTTATTTTGCCGCGCTTCATTGTCCTGCTCCTCTTCTTGATCTGCGGCACTTTGAGGTGCTGGCGTTTGCGTTGCCGTTGCCATCTCGGCTATCCCACTTGACATGTTTCCGATACCTTCACCGATACCAGCGAGTTCACTGGCCAACGTATCCCTGACAGATTTTAAAGAGTTAGCACCAGAGTTACGAGTCAATTGTCCCTCTGCTTTTAATCTGTCAATTACTTCACCAAATCCCTGCTGCATTTGCATTTCGGACATTTTATTTCCTACTCATATATGCAGTCATTCCCATATATGCACCTACCACACCGGCCATGCCAATGTAAAACAAGGCAGACAAATCACCTAGTAATTTAAGTCTAGTCTCTGGAATAAAGCCGGGGATCATAACGAGAACAGTAAATATAATCATTGCCGCCATAGATATCCAAGCCATGTGCCGTTGGGCATCAGCTTTCTCTTCAGCTGATTCCGCCTCGTGAATTGCTTTCACAGTATTTAATTCTTCATCACTCACTATGCCATCCCCATCTAAATCGTATTCATTATATTGACTCTCTGGTTGTAATTTTTTTTGAGCCACGATTTATCTCCTTTAGCTTTGTCTTTGCCTTTCCATCCTCTCTTTTTCTTCTTCCAAATGTTGAATCAATAAACTAGTATAAACATCTCTTTCCCACGGCATCATATTTTCAATCTCTTCCAAACTCCAGTTGTGGTGTTGTACTAACCCGAAAATATTCTTAAAGTATACCACCAAACTAGTGTGAGAAAGAGCTACCCGAAAAAATCTGCAAGTCCCTCCAATAATACAGTTGAGGTTACTTGAGTATTTGGATTTGTCACCTCAAGTTCATGCCTAAGTTTTGGCATACTTTCAAAAAAGGCCTGCATTTTTGCAAACATATCATTTGTCATGCTATCAAAAAATTCATCTAACTCCTTACCGCTAATATCAACTCTGTTGTAAACTTCATCTCCTACTTCTATACTGTCAATACAGTTTTTAATAATATAAAATGCACTTTCAGTATCACTGTTTATATTTTGCACTGCTAGTGTATCTTGTATTGTTGGATATCTCATTTTAATTTTAAATTCATCATTCAGTTGAACCTCATTAGAATGGTCTGAATCAACCATACATTCTATATCATCTGTATTTAGTGAGACAGGGACGCGAGTCGATTTATCATCTGGGCATAATATATTTAATTCAATCGTTTCTGCGACTGATTTACCCCTAATTTTTAGAAATGCAAATTCAATATCAAATATGGGATCATGTGGATTACCTACTAATCCATTTGTACATGAATGCACAAGCCTCATCACTGCATTGTACGTTTGTTTTGCATCCTCTGATTCTAACGCCATCAATAGAACCTTTTCCTCTCCAACGAGAAATGGTCTATATGTGATTTCTTCTAAAGTGGATGGAACTTCTAATATAAATTCTGGTGTTTTAATTTTTGGCAAAGCCATTGCAAATCTCCTTCATCAATTCACTTTATTATATTATACCAATTAAAAAACAGCAGTGCCGCCTGGTCTTCCTACTGCTTTTTCTGCTGGCGAGGACTCAACAGGATTACTGCTACCGTACTTATTTATGTCTGTCCAAAATCTGAAGTTAAAGTTAACAGACAACTTAACTACTTCATTTCTAGATTCCATCGAATACGATACAGGACCATAATTTTTCGGATAGCATTCCCACAGTTTTACTCCATAGGTAGCTACATGGTTGCTATTTAACTGGTATATTTCTAGACTACCTGAGGCATAATCTTGGTAATATTCTAAATTCCATGACACGGGATCATAAGCCATCTCTACCCATTTTTGAAAAAATCTTCTTACCATATGATTTTCAGTCTCAAGAAATGTTATTGCTATTTCATCAGCATAAGTAACACCTTCAACAACATCTCTTACAGGTCCGTAAATATTAACATCTTGTGCCGTTGCTAAATTTATTCCAGGCCAAGTAACACTTTCTGCCCTTAAAGTTAATCTACGCAAGTCGCCGCCGGTTTCGCCCGCAACGGGAGGATTAAGTCTTATTTCCCATAAATTTGTTCTTGCCACTCTTCCTGCTCGAACTTCAGCAAGAAATGAATCTATAAGAGATGTTGATTGTGAGCTGTCAGCGTCACCTGTTAGTAATTCTCCATCAAACTGTTTGTTTAATAAGGTTGACATTAGATCATTTTCCTTGATTCTGCCCAGACTTCTTTTGATGATGCTTTCTTAAATCTTTGCACTGGTAGTAAAGTTGCGACAACAAATTCGTCAGCATCAATTCTACGAAACTGCGATTTAGTATATCCAGCAAGATATCTGTGGATAGTGGGTTTAACTAATCGTATATTTTTTACTTTATTATATGTAACTCTAACTTGTGTTCTCTCGTTAAAGTCTTCCTCGTTGCCTCCAGCAAAATCAAATATTTTATCTAATAATTTCATTCGTAATGGTATTGGTAAGTAATGAAAGTTTATTCCTAAAAATCCATCACCATATCTTTCTAGAGGAAGAACCAAAGGAAACGTATCGTAATATGGTAATTTCTTTGCGTGTTTAGGACCATATACAAACATATTCAAGCGACCAAAAAATGGCCGACTTCCCCTTTTACCATCTCTTATCAAGTCCATAGTGCTAGGTGTGCCGAACTCTTTGATTTTATCTCTATACCAATCTTGTGAATAAGGTCTACCTTTTGCTGCATCCAAAACACTTTGTATGTAATTATCTCTCGCCATAGAATTATTTATAACGAATACCTAAATCATCCTCTGTTAGTATCTTAAATTCCATGCCATTGTTATCACACCATTCAGTAGCATATTTCCATTTGGCTTCATTTACACCCCATGTTCTTACTTCTGAAATCCATCTTTTAGTTCTGCGACTTGGACTTGGATTTGGTGGGCTACATTGCTTCTTAGGTTTTACCTCTATGATATACTTTTTTAATTTACCGTTTGATTGCTTTACTTTGATATAGAAGTCTGGAAAATAACGATGTATTCTACCATCTAGAGGTGAGAGGTATGGTATAATAATTTCTTCACTTCCCCATTCAATTATATTATTGCTCTGATCACAATACACCATAAATTTTCGTTCCCAAAGAGAACGGTAAATTATGTTTCTATAATCTCCTTTGTATTTTGAAGGATTTTGTGGAGTATATCGACCTTTGTATGACATGATGTATAAATAGTTTTGAATATTTATAAAGGAATATTAACATGCCTTTCCAATCCATGACCAGTTTTTCTGAAGAGAAAACTACCCGTGCCCAAGCACTTGAGATGGCCAATACTGAAGCTGGACTTCAATCAGTAAATAGGACAAATATTCAAGGAAGGGCAGCTGCTCGCGAATCAACAAATGCTCAAATTCGACAACAAAATGACGCGGCAGGTGGCCCCTTCAGTAATTCTACGGCATCAAAGTTAGGAACACAATTACTGTCATATCCAGCAGATGTTGGTGCGAATGACCAAGGACATTTTCTCATAATCAAAATTCTAGAATTGAAGCCAGGGAAGGTGAAAAAATCGTCAAGTGGAAGAACAAATAGATCATTGACTCTTAGTGGAAGTTCAAAAAGAGTGAAAAGTCAGATTTCCTTATATATGCCACCACAGGTTTCAGTATCATATAAATCGAATTATGAAGAAGTGGAGATCGGCCGAACAACAGAAGCGGTATTTGATATGATGCGGTCAGGTGATCCGACTATTTCAAAGGGGTTAGGAGTAGTGAAGGAGGGCGCGAAAACTGCGGGTATGCAAGGTGCTACAAAACTTATGGAAGCAGTTCAAGGTGCAATTCCAGGCACAGAGGGAGCGGTAGAAGCAGCACAAATTGGTGTCGGAAAAGTAATGTCAGAAAAAATGGAAGTTATGTTTAAGGGAGTTGGCAGAAGAACGTTTTCTTATACCTTTGCATTCATTCCAAAATCTGAAAATGAGTCACAAATGGTAGATAAAATTGTATATCAATTAAAAAGAGCAATGCTTCCATCATATGTGAAAGGTGGTTTTGGTGGTATTACTGACGAGGACAGAACTTTAAAGATTCCAAATACAATGGACATAGAGTATTTTTATGCGCCTCCAAACAGCAATTCTACTCAACGCAATAACTACCTTAACAAGATAGCAACATGCTATCTAACAGACATGTCGGTTAGCTACGGCGGAGATAGGTATAAAGCGTATCGGCCATCTGAAACAATTAGAGGTGCGGGAGATGGTGAAGGAACACCGCCACAAAGAACATCTGTAACACTTAATTTTACTGAAATAGAAATTATTACTCAAGAAGATGTTGATTTAGGATACTAATATGTATTTTGATCTTTTTCCAACAATAGAATATAAAAACGTAGGTTTAACTACCACAAAAACTGTAACAAATATTTTGAAACGTGCAGCAATTAGGTCTGCAATAAAAGAGAATCGTGTCATATTTACCCAATATATTATAAAGGGTAATGAAACTCCAGAGAGTCTTGCTTTTGATTTATATGATGATGCTGAATTGCATTGGGTAATTTTACTCTCAAACGACATATATGATCGTTATCATCAATGGCCCATGAATGTTAATCAATTCCTCTCATATGTAGGAGACAAATATAGTAATCCCAATGGAGTGCATCACTATGAAATATCGCAAACGTCTGGCGATACGACTGTAAAAATCAACATAGGTACTACCAATGCTGACTATCCGTCTGCAACTGCAATAACAAATATTGAGTATGAAGAGGCTAGACAAAATAAATTAAGGCGTATAAAAATTCTGCAACCAAATCAAGTTGCAACTGTAACAAATGAGTTTGCTAGTTTAATGAAAGACGAATAATATGTCAACAGATAAGTATCAAGAGCCAGGGCAATTTGATCTAAAAGTAGTAAATCTCATAACTGGAGAAGGAACAGAAGTTGACCTTAAAGCTTTAGTGATGGGGGTCCAGATTTATGAAGATATAAATGCAAATTGTATCGCTGGTTATATTACATTACAAGATACTGTGGGATTAACTAATGCTGCGCCATTAATTGGCCAAGAATATTTACAGCTGCATATCACCACACCATCTTTATCGGGCAAAAAATCTGAAGTAAATTTCATTAAAAATGTTCTGCATGTTACGGGCGTCACTGAGCAATATGAAGGAAATCAGAATTTAACAGTTACTACTTTAGAGTTTGTTACCTCTGAATTCATTCATAGCCGCAGAACAAGAATTGAACGTCAACTCAAAGGAGAATATTCTTCTTTAGTGCAAACTGTTTTGCAAAGTGACTTAACCTGTAAGAAAGATTTATATATTGAAACTACTCTAGGGGTGAAGCATGTCAATCCATGTAATCATACGCCCTTTAAAATGATTTCAGAATGGTGTAGACAATCAATCTCTAAAGAGCATGGTTCACCAACTTATCACTTCTATGAAAATCTGAAAGGTTACCATTTTCGATCACTTGAAAGTCTGTATGCAGAGGGCTCTAAATTTGAGTTTCTTGTTGTTGAGCCTGGGTCAAGAGTGGGAGATGAGCCAGGAGTTCGTTCCGGGCCAGATCATGATAAAAAGATGACAAGAGATATGGCACAAATCCAAGATTATTCAGTTGAGGGATCAAAGAATATCGCTGATGTTGCTCCGCGAGGTGGGCTATCTTCTACCATGACAAATCATAATATCTTTCATAAATCCTATTCAACTACCTCATATAATTATTTTGATAATAGAGAAGATGAAAAACATATAAACAAATTTGCTGGAGATGCTGACAATCCCATATATAGTGATGCATTCGTAGATAAAGAGGAGCGAAGAATTTCAGACTTCAAATATACTACGTTTCTAACGCCTGATTCTGAAATCAGAACAGTCGATTCTGAAGCAAACTTTACAGAAGATGATGCAGTTTTCAAGGATGCTCAGTTTGACGTTTGGTCTGATAAAAAGAAAAAATATAATTTCAGCCAAAGAAAATCTTCTAGCTGGTTACAAAGAAGGCGGTCAAATTTATTACTAGGTCAAAAAAATGGATCACTCGTATTAAATGTTTTCGGGAATACTGCGATTGTATGTGGTGACTTGGTTACAGTAAATTTGCCAGAGAAAGATCATTCTGCTGGTTCTCAAAAAGGAAAGCATAGATTTTATAGAGGCGTTCATCTCATACAAACTCTTAAACATGAATTCAACGCTTTAACTAAAAAACACACCATGGCCATGACCCTACTTAAAGATTCTGTAGAAGAAAGATTAAAACCAAACCCAGCTGATGGGTTCATAGAGAAAAAACCAAAAAAAGGTGGTAAAATTTTCAACGAAGGCCAAATGTATAGCGGCACACCAGATTATGACGAATAGAAAGGAGGACTATTAACTCAATAATCATGAAAAAAGAAACCTATCATAAAAAAAAGGAAGAAAAAATGAACAAAGCACGCCAAAGAATTAAGAAAATGTCAAACTTTCAAAGCCAGGATAGGAGGATTGAACCAATTTCAGAAGATCATAAATATATGATAGCACTTATGAAACAACAGAACGAGTTAATAGGATTTGGGAACAATGAAAACATTCCAAGATTTGCAAGAGGGACTACAAGACCCTAATATATTCAAAGCATTTTTCCTAGCTGGTGGTCCTGGCAGCGGTAAGTCATACGTTGTCAGGTCTACCACTGGTGGCACTGGATTGCGTATTGTCAACTCTGATGACCTTTTTGAGAAATATCTCAAGGATGCTGGTTTCGACATGGACATGTCCACAAAGAAAGCAGAGGGTGAGGCAGAAGAGCGTGACAAGATGCGAAAGAGAGCAAAAAAATTGACCAAAACTAGAATGGGAGATGTTACCACAGGTAAAGGTGGATATCTTGAAGGACGTATCGGTCTGATCATTGATGGCACTGGTAAAGATTATGCGAAGATTGCAGACCAGGCCACAAAACTGAAGCAACTTGGATATGACGTACATATGATATTCGTGAACACCTCTCTGGACACTGCGCTTGAGAGAAACGCAAAAAGAGAGCGCACGGTGCCAACGGATGTTGCAACTAGGTCATGGAATGCCGTTCAACGCAATATCGGTAAGTTCAGTCAGTATTTTAGACAGAACTTTGTGGTGGTGGACAACAACGATTCCGAAGAGGATGTGATGACCCCTGTGTTCAAGCAGATTCAGGGCCTACTCAAGAAACCAGTAAGAAGCCCTCTCGCAAAGGCATGGGTCACACAAGAGATGAAACGTAGAGGTATCACCAGACGACCCAAAGGTTTCTAAAATAATGCCTTGACAAACCCCTTTCTGTATGGTAGCATATACCTATGATAAAGAGAGATGTTCATTTTGTTGGGTTTCGGGGTGACGAGTTTCATTCTGCCGTCAAGGTCTGGGGTAAGCCCGACTTCTTTCACAGAGTCTTCGATGACCGTGTGATTTTCGGTGGTGAGGTTGGTGATGACGATATCATTATCTTCGCCAATGGTGCCGACAATAGGCACACAGAGTTCACTTTCAACGATAGTGCGGTGTTTTAAAATGGCAAATACTTGCAAGTCTTGGCCTCTATGGAATCGGTTGCTCTGGAGAACATTTCCTTCTCTGGCAATGAGGTTCATGACATGGAGAATTACCCGGCGGTTTCGGGCTGCTCAAAAGAACTTAGACCCAAATGACCCAAGGGTGGTAAACTGGTGGTGATAATAAAACTTACAGGTAAGACGAATCACGGCAAGAATCGTATTCGTGAGCATGGTGAGCTCTGGGAAGTCCTAGAGTTGCCTACAGGTGTGATAAAAATGTCACACAAACCCCCCTTTCCCCCTATCAAATCAGTCAAGACAGGTGAAGAGCGGTGGCTTGATGACCAAAATTTTTCTTGGCTTCCGGCCAGATTCTAGTTGACAAACCCTGTTTCGTGTGTTACTATATGTATAGTGATGATGAGAAAAGAGGTTGATATGACTGAATGCGTTCCCACTGAAAATATCAAAAAAGGTCTTCTTGTTGTGTATATCAATGGCTACGGCAAGAACAAATCTGAATATATCGGTGAATTTAAGGGATACGAGGGTAACAAAGTTCGTATTGGGCGGTGGGAGTTTAAAGACGCCGTTGTTCTTAAAGAGCGTTTGCTTGGTGTCTTTCACTGTCCTAAAGAGGGTGTTGTGATGGGAGTGGATAAAATGGTTAGATAGCCCATTTTCTTGTTGACAAACCCTGTACCATGTGGTACTATTAATTATAGTGAGAAACAAACGAGGTTGATATGACTGTTATTGTGAGAAATGGTTCTTTGAGTATTCTTTCTGGTCTTGGCAAGATGAAGGCTGCCATGATTGCTGACTATGCGAAGTTCATGCCCCCCACCAAGTCGGATACTACGGCGAAGATGAATGCCGACTATGCTGACAATTTTGACATTCGGTACGGTAAAAAGTACATTAAGATTGTCTGTAACAATAGTGTCGCTGCGTTTGTCGTTGGTGTTGACAACGATAAGAAATTCAAGAAGGGTGACATTCTGATGGCTGCTGGTTGGAATGCTCCCGCTCGGAATGCCGCACGGGGTAACATTCTTCGTGGTGGATATCCCATCAACTGGACTGGCGCCTGTTATTTGAAATAGGTGCCATTTTCCCCTTGACAAATCCTATACCATATGGTAGCATAATAATAGTGATGATGACAAAGAGGTTGACATGGTTGAATTAGGTACAAAAATCATTGGTAATTTTGGTGCAATGATTCCCTTATCTTTCGGTGAGGTTGTCACCATTGAGTCGTTGGAGAGCGATTGCGAGACTTTAGATGTCAAGGTCAAGTGGGCCAATGGTTCTATCACTTGGATAATGGAGAGTGAAATCAACTCTGCCGTTGGTAAGTTGAGTCCGATTGGTTACTACACTGAAAAGGTTTATTATGAAACCTAGTAAAAAAGAAGCTCTGTTGAAAAATCTGCTGTGTGAGACTGCTGCTGTCATTCATGTCGGTGAAG
>VTLG01008912.1_pt1 | contig 20079 bp, 21 predicted proteins | sample 4694571 | NCBI WGS metagenome assembly VTLG01 (sample SAMN12604809, study PRJNA352737) | marine metagenome | biome: ENVO:00000447; feature: ENVO:00000209|ENVO:00000569|ENVO:01000036; material: ENVO:00002151; isolation source: viral sequences binned using virsorter ... | reverse complement strand
TGCAGAGAGCAGTTGCTGGTATTGGTGATTTTATAGGAAATGCTTTAGGTGGTCTAGTAGGAGGTGGTGGTGGTACAAAAGTATCAGCAGACTCTATGAGATTAGGTAAAGCAGCTTCAAAGGCAACAGGTATTCCTATGAAGTTAAAAGCTGGTTCATTTGCTGAAGGTGGCAGACCACCAGTTGGTCGTGCATCTTTGGTTGGCGAAAAAGGCCCTGAAATTTTTGTTCCTTCTAGAGCAGGTACTATTATTCCAAACGATAAAATTGGTGGTTCCTCTATTACAAATAATATTAGTATTAGTGTAGATGCCTCTGGTTCATCTGTTCAAGGTGATGGTGATGGTCAGCAGTTTGGTGAGGCTCTTGCAACTGCAATTCAGTTAGAAATAGCAAAGCAAAAACGTAGCGGAGGTTTACTTGCATAATGGCTACATTTGATGATTCAACACTTGGTACTACTACAGGTGCAACTACACCTACTTACAGTTCTGTTGAAAACGCATCACCGAGAAACATCACAGTCCAGTTTGGGGATGGCTACAAATCTCGCAATGCCTTTGGCCTGAATCAAAACCCTAAATTATATAGTTTGACTTTTGTTGTTTCTGTTTCTGATGGTGATAAGATTTTAGCTTTTTTTGATGCTAGAGCTAAAGACAGTGCAAGTTTTACATTTACACCACCAGCAACAAGCACAGCAAGACAATTTATTTGTGAAAAATATCCTAGAACAAACACTTACTTAAATAGAGTTACAATACAAGCAACATTCGAGGAGGTATTTCAGCCATGACGATACCAGTTGAGCAGTTACAAAAATTAGATAGCATAACAATTATTGAATTATTTGAACTTCAACTTTTTGATCCTATTCATTTTGCAACAGGAGATACCTCTGTAACTACTTTATATAGATTTCATAATGGTACAAACGAAATCAACACAGACATAGTTTGGGATGGTAATTCTTATACAGCTATTGCTTGTCAGGCTGAAGGATTTGAAAGTGGCGATAATACAACAATGGCAAGACCTACTATGACTTTTGCAAATACTGTAGGCAATTTTTCTGCAATATTAGAGATTGTAAATGCTCAAACTCCTTTTAATGATTTACAAAAAGCACAGATCAAAAGAATTAGAACACTGGCACAGTTTTTAGATCACGCAAATTTTACAGGTAATAATCCTTATGGCACCCCAGATCCTTTAAAAAAATTAAGTGATGATACATTTGAAATAAATAAAAAAATTATTGAAAATAATCAAGTATGTAGCTTTGAACTTGTTAACACCATTGATTCTGAAGATTTAACATTGCCTAGAAATCAAATAACAAAAGACAGATTCCCTGCTGCTGGTAGTTTTGTATTTGTATGAACTGGAAAGAAGAAGCAAAAAAACATTTTTTAAAGTGCAAACCAGCAGAGGGTTGTGGTTTGTTAGTAGAAAGAGGTGGTAATGAATTTTTCTTTCCTTGTAAAAATATTGTTTCTCATGTTCAAGATGATATAACCTTTGCTATTAATCCTTTAGATTTCGCAGCCTGTGAAGATAGTGGTGCGGATATATTAGCTGTTATTCATTCTCATGTAGAAGGTAATGCAGAGCCTTCTGAAGCTGATATAAATAATTGTAAGTTATACATGATGGATTGGTATATTTATTCGATTCAAGATGATAATTGGCACTTTATGGAGACAGACTTATGACAAGAAAAATAAAATTATATGGGCCTTTAAGAAAATTATGTGGTGTAAAAGAATTTGAGGCTGATGTTTCTAATGTAGATCAAGTATTTAGCTTTATTAAGGTCAACTATCCAGATTGTAAGCAACATTTAGCTGACGCTACATACAGTGTTGTTATGAATGATGTCGATATAACATTTGCAAATTTATCTATAGAGGGTGAAGGAGATATTAAAGTTATTCCTTTGATAAGCGGTAACATTTTAAATTTTGTTATTCCATTTATCACAGGATTTATTACTTATGGTACTGTTACCGCAGCTTTACTTTATACAGCAGCTATCGTAGGTCTTACATTTTTAGCAGATTTACTTACTCCCACTCCTGAAGATCCTACAGCAGACCCACAAGTAACTTCTTTTCTTAGTAATCAAACTGCTAATACTACGAAATCTGGTGTTCCAGCACCTTTAATATTTGGAGAATGTCTAGTCGGATCTGTGGTTATTAGTGCTGGTTCTGATACATTAAAGGTTGATGATAGTACGACATAAAAATGGCAAAACAACTAGGTAGCATAAGGCTAGAAAAATTATCGGAGGATTTACCTCATAGATTTTTAAAAGCTGAACAGTTTTTTACTTTCTTAGATTTAGTTTCTGACGGAGCAGAAATTGAAGGATTTGCCACACCATCAAAAAATAATTTATCTATACCATCAAGTTTATTAGTTCCCAGTAGTGCAGAAGATACTACGCTTACAAGTGATGCCGAAAGAACATATATACAAGAAGCACAAAAAGATATTTTTTTAGATGGTCGTGCTATAAGAGACTCTGCTGGTACTGAAAATATACAAAATACTTCTCTTGCACTAAGAAATGGTACTGAGAATCAAAATATTATGCTTGGAGTAGACGAACTAAGGGCTGCTGGTAATTTAAGTCCAGCTAAAGTATTAAATAATGGTGATGCGGAGGCTAATAAAGTAACAGGTACTCTTAATGCTGGAACTGATATAAACAGCACTCCAAGAGGAGCAATAATTACTTTGACATGGGAAAGGATTTTTCAAACAAGTGCGGATGATGGGTCGGCAGTTGCTTTAGAGTTAAATACTGGCCATAGAAAAGGAGAAACTGGTGATGTGCATATACTTTTAAGATTAAGAGACAAAAATAATGTTGAGATATATAGGAGAGAAGAATTTGTTAATGGAGTGTCTAGAGGTCAATTTAGTAAAGATTACAGGGTAGATATTCCAGCAAGTTATTTTCAAAATATGACTGTAGTTGGTAATCATTATCCGATAAGTGTTGATGTTATAAGACAAGATTTAGAATTTAGAGCTAATGGTGGTAGCGATCCAAATGATAGTAATGGTAATAATGTGCATGAAGAAGGTGATAGAAGATTTACTGAATTTTTCTTTTCAGGACTACAAGGAGTTTTACCACAAGTACAAACAGTCACAAACTTTCCAAAATCAGCATATATAGGTTTGAGGTACTCAGCAGAGCAATTCCCAAACATACCCACAAGGCAGTATCTTGTTAGAGGAATTAAGATCCGCATACCAACTGGAGTGACTATAGACACTGCTGATACAGGTAGAATTATATATCCATCAGGGTATTCATTTGCTGCCCTAACAGGTACAAGAAATCAAGAAAGTGGTAAATTTTGGACATCTGATCCAGCTTGGATTTTGTATGCTTTATTAACAGAAGATTATGGTTTAAATATAGATGATACAAAAATTGATAAGGCATCTTTTTATGCTGCAAGTGCATATTGTTCAGATTTTAATAACTCTGGTAAGCCTAGATATTCTTTTAATGGAGTAATAAATCGTAGAAAAAAAGCACTTGATTTAATAAAAGAAGTGGCTGGTTTAATGAGAGCAACTGTTTATTATAAAAATGGTTCTATAAAAATTGCTTTAGATAAACCAGAAACTGTTACTTCTTATTTATTTACTAATGCAAATGTAGTTGATGGAGCATTTACTTATTCTGGAACTGATAAAGATAAAAAATATACTCAAATAAATGTTTCATATTTTAATAATGAAATACAAGAATTAGATCAAATTTCTGTTAGTTCAGATAATTTAGATCCTTCTTTAAAAGAAAACTATGGTTTAAATCAAATAAATATTCAATCTTTATATACAACTGACAAAGATCAAGCAAAGCGTCTTGGCAGATCATTAATTTATAGTTCAAGTCGAGAGGCAGAAATCGTATCTTTTGAATGTGGTTTGGAAGCTGCTTCTATATTAGAACCTTTTGATGTTATTAAAGTTGCTGATAGATTAAAAGAATCTATTAGGGCAAGTGGCAGAATAAATACAGTGACAAGTTCTACAGTGGTGGTTGTTGATGATAGTACAGATACTACTGTTGGTTTAGTTGGAGATACTTTTTTAATTATTGACAAAGATGGAGGGGTGCAAGAAAGAACAATAGATGCGGTGTCTGGCAGTACGATTACATTATCATCAGCTTTGAGTCCTGAACCTCAAGCTGGTACGATATGGGCTGTTAAAACTGGTAATGTACAACATAGAAAATTCAGAATTACAAATATAAAACAGAAAAATAATTTTGTATTTAGTATTTCAGCTATAGTTTATGACGATAATAAATACATTTTTATTGATGACGAAACAAGCACTCTTGGTTTAGGTAGAAGTCCAACAACTTTATTAGATAGATTACCTGCTCCAGAAATACAAAATTTAAGCGAAGAACTTATTGTTGTTAGGGGTAGGGCTACTACAAGAATAGTTTTAAATTTTAGTAATGTAGACGGAGCAAAAAAATATCAGGTTGTTTATAAATTTAACAGTGGTTCACCTATAGTAACTACCACCACAGAAACAGAATTTGTTTTACTAAATAATAGAGAGGGTAGTTATGAATTTACCGTAAAATCAATAAATTCCGCTCATGTACACAGTAGGGTAGGTTCTACACAAACAATTCTTGCACAAGGTTTGAGTGCGAAACCAAGTGCTGTAACTAATTTAAGAGCAGAAGAAAGTGGAGATAATCTTATTTTAAAATTTGATCGTGCTACTGACAAAGATGTTTTGTTTGGGGGGAAAATCAAAGTTAAGTATTCTTTAGTTTCTGATGGTACTGCTACTGTAGGTGATGCTAACTTTTTAAAAGAAGTTGATGGTAATTTTGAAGAAATAATTATTAATGACTATCAAAGTGGCGAGTATTTTTTGAGGTTTGTTGATGTAGAGGGCAATGAATCAGATACTGCTACTTCAGTTGTTGTTAATAGAACTATTGCATCTAATAATTTAGTTGCTGCTCAAATAAGAGAGAATACAAATAATTTTGCTGGTTCTAAAGTAAATTTAGAATACGACAGTTCTATTAGTGGGTTAAAACTGTCAAGTGCGGTAAGTTTTGATTCACTTTCAGATTTTAATACTCTTGCCTTATCTGATGGCACAACGTTTGCTTCATTAGATTTAGTTACTGGAGGAGGTGGTAGTGGTATTCCTAGTGAAGGTACATATACGTTTGCTGCTAATGATATTGATTTAGGTGCTGCTTTTAGATTTCATATAGAACCACATTTTAAAAAATCTGGATTCGATACTCTTGGCCCTTCTGGTTTATGGGATAGTCATACAGACCTTATGGATGATTGGCCTGATATTTTTACATCAGGTACAACAGTCGTTGATAAAAGTGCAGATCTTATATTTCAAGTTGCTAAAAGCCAAACAGCGTCTGCTAGTTCAACCTTTGAAACTTTTGTAAATACAGACATAATTGCCAGAACATTATCATTTAAAGTCTTAGTGCAAAATACAAGCACCTATGAAAATGTAGATATTGAAGAGCTAGGTGTGAATATAATATTTAGACCAAGAACAGAAAGAAGTATAGATAATTCAAGTGCAACAAATGGAGTTTTAACAAGTTCTAGCAGTGGAGCGACTACTGTTACTTTTGATAAAAAATTCTTTTTAGGAACATCCGCAGTAGGGGGAAGTACAACAGCCTTCAAACCAGTTGTTTTTATAAATATTAATAATATGCAATCAGGTGATTTCTTTACTATTGACAGTGTTACCTCAACTCAATTTGTAGTAAGTATTAAAAACGGTTCTAGCTTTGTTCAGAGATCATTTACATATAGTGCTTTCGGATATGGTGAAGGGTAGTATAATAGGAAAAACATAAAGAAAAATGGGAAAACCAGCAGATTTTGTAGTTGATAATGCTTCAGGTGCAGATGTAAGAACTGATTTGAATAATTTATTTGATGCAATAAGTATCAATAATGGTTTTTCAAGTGGCGCACCAACTACGAAATATAAATATATGTGGTATGCAGATGAAGCATCCTCTGGAAAGATGTCTTTTTATAAAGCAAACGCAACTGCTAAAATAGATTTTATAAGTTTGACGGATGGCAGTTTCTTCGGCCCTAATGGTTCTGCGTCAAATCCATCATATACCTTTACAAATAGTACAAGTACAGGTTTTTACAGAAGTGCTAGTAATGAAATAGGGGTTTCTAATGGTGGTACAAATACAGCTTTATTTAAAAGTACAGGAACAGATATAAAAGGCGTTTTATCTGTTACACCACCAAGTGATGAGGCATACATTGAAATAAAGACTAATAATGTTAGTAATAAAGATGCGTATTTAGATTTTGTTGCAGATACTACATATACAGATTATGGGTTACGTCTTTTAAGAGGTTCTACAGGAGCAAACACAATTTCTCAATTAGTTCATAGAGGCACAGGTGCTTTAGAGTTAATTGCACAAGATGGTGGAGAAATACAATTTAAGTTAGGTGTTGATTCAAATAGTACGTTACTCACTAGATGGAGATATACTAATGTAGGTGCTTATATTTGGAATGGACATAATGAAACTAATGTAACAGGAGGATTCCATCAAACTTTAAATCAAAGTGGTGTCATATTACCAAAAGGTTTAGCAAGTAAAAGAGGGGCTAACCATGCAACCCTTACATCTGGTAATATGTATAATTTTTACTGGACAGGAACAGCATTAAAATTATGGATTGATGAAAGTGATGAAGGTCAAGTAAGTATCATTGGTTCAGATTATAGAATTAAAAAAAATATCACTACACAAACAGCACTAGGAATTGACAAAATAAAATTATTAAGACCAGTTAATTATGAATATACAGATTATGGCGTTTTTAAAGGTGATGGTGATGGTGTTGCTAGAGAGGGTTTTGTAGCACATGAAGTAGCTGAAGTAATACCAAGTGCAGTTAATGATGAAAAAGATGGTGATGCTATACAGACGTTAAATATAGATGCAATCGTTTCTGTTTTAACAAAAGCATTACAGGAAGCAGTTGCTAAGATAGAGACATTAGAAACTAAAGTTGCTGCATTGGAGGCTGGCTAATGGCTATTATTGCTGGAACCGCAGATTTTGATGTTACAAGACGTAATGATTTTCCAATTAAACTTACTTTCAGGGATGGCAACAGCAATCTTATTGATTTGACTGGATATACAGTTGATGCTGAAGTCTATAGTATTACTTCAGATGGTTTCAGGGATACAAAATATGCTGATTGGTCAATCACTTACACAAGTAGAACAGGCGGTGTTGTGGATATTGCTTTGACAGATACACAGACCGCAACTTTTAATAAACATGAATTAAAATATGATGTGCAATTAACGCAGCCAAATGGAGAGAAATTTCAATATTTACGAGGTACACTATTTATAAATGAGGGCTATTCAGAATGAGTACACCTAACAAAGTAGAAGTTAGTCAGGTAAATGAAGTTACTACTGTTGAGATTACAACGGCAGGGCCTCAAGGGCCAGCAGGTGAAACTGGAGCTCAAGGACCACAGGGGGAAGGTTCTGCAACAGTAACTATAGGTACAGTAACTACAGGAAACGCTGGTACAAATGCTTCGGTTACTAATGTTGGAAGTACAACAGCAGCTACACTAAACTTTACAATCCCAAGAGGTGATACTGGTGCTGCTGGAAGTACTGGAAGTCAAGGCCCAGCAGGTAATGACGGCTCTGACGGTGCTGCTGCAACTATAGCGGTTGGTAGCACAACAACAGGAGATGCTGGAACTAACGCTTCAGTGACAAATTCTGGAACATCTAGTGCTGCAACATTTAATTTTACAATCCCGAAAGGAGATACAGGTGCTACAGGTGCTGCTGGAAGTGATGGAAGTGATGGAAGTGATGGTGCTGCTGCGACCATAGCTGTAGGAACAGTAACTACAGGTGCTGCTGGATCTTCAGCAACAGTAACAAATTCTGGATCGTCAAGTGCTGCTACTTTTAACTTTACTATTCCTAAAGGCGATACAGGAGCGCAGGGGCCTGCTGGACAAGACGGACAAGATGGAGCAGACGGAGGAATTTCTGATGGAGATAAGGGAGATATTGTTGTAAGTAATTCTGGTGCAACTTTCACTATAGATGATGATGTTGTTACTGCTGCTAAATTAGCTGACACTTCTGTCACTGCTGGTAGTTATACAAATACAAATATCACAGTTGATGCACAGGGAAGGATTACAGCCGCAGCATCTGGTTCTGCTGGTGGTGTTACTTCAGTCACAGGCACAACCCCTATAGTTTCTTCTGGTGGTTCGACTCCAGCTATCAGTATTTCAGCAGCTACAACATCTGCTGCTGGTTCAATGAGTGCAGCCGATAAGACAAAATTAGATGGAGTAGAGAGCAATGCAACCGCAGATCAAACAAACGCAGAGATAAAGACAGCTTATGAAGCCAACTCAGATACCAATGCCTTTACTGATGCTGAAAAAACTAAATTAACAGGAATAGAAGCTAGTGCCACAGCAGATCAGACAGCTAGTGAAATAAGAACTCTTGTAGAGGCAGCTACAGATTCCAATGTATTCACTGACGCAGATCATACAAAGTTAAATGCGATAGAAGCAAGTGCAACTGCTGACCAGACAGGTGCAGAAATAAAATCTTTATATGAAGCTGAAAGTGATACAAATGCTTTTAGTGATGCTGAGAAAACTAAGTTATCAGGTATAGAGAGTAACGCTACAGCAGATCAAACTGATGAAGAGATACAAGATATTGTGGGAGCTATGCTCACAGGTAATACTGAGTCAGGCATAACAGTAACTTATCAAGATGCAGATGGCACTATAGATTTTGCTGTGGCATCACAAACTGATGAGAATTTTACAACAGCAGATCACTCAAAACTTGATGGTATAGAAGCTAGTGCTACAGCAGACCAAACAGATGCGGAAATAAAAACAGCTTATGAAAATAATTCTGACACTAATGCTTTTACAGATGCGGAGAAATCAAAACTTACTGCAATAGAAGCTAGTGCTGATGTTACAGATGCAACTAATGTAGACGCTGCTGGTGCGGTAATGAATAGTGATACAACAACTGCTGCAATGAGTTTTGTTGTAGATGAAGATAACATGGCATCTGACAGCAATACTAAAGTACCAACACAGCAGTCAGTAAAAGCGTATGTTGATGCCAATAGTAGTGGCACAACTTACACTGCTGGCACAGGTTTAACCCTATCTGGTACAACATTTAATGTTAATGCAATAGCTTTGACTACGGTACAAACAGCAGCAAATGAATCTGCACATTTAAATCTTACGACCCAAGAAGGAGATATTGTTGTCAGATCAGATCAAAATAAATCTTATGTAAGAAACAGTGGAACTGCTGGAACAATGGCAGATTTTACAGAATTATTAACTCCTACAGATCAAGTTTTATCTGTTAATGGTAATACAGGAGCTATAACGGCTGCACAGATAGCAGCAGCAGTAGAAGCAGCCACAGACTCAAATACTTTTACAGACGCAGATCATTCAAAATTAAATGGTGCTAATGATGCCTCGAATTTAGATACAGGAACATTACCTGATGGAAGATTTCCTTCAACATTGCCAACAGCTTCAGCACAAAATTTAACAAGCATACCTGCTGCTAACTTAACTGGTGCTTTACCAGCAACGCAGCTAGGTGGTAACTTATCAACAGGTGGTTACAATATTAACTTTGCTGACTCTAATGGATCAACTAATTTAGCATCATTTGGAACTGGCGGAGATTTAGAGATTTTTCATAATGGTTCATCTAGTGTAATTCGCACTTCATCTTCAGCAGTTGGAGATTTAAATATCCGCAGTGATAATAATATAGTTTTTGGAAGTTCATCATCTCCCGCAGAAGATTTTATAAAAGCCATTAAAGATGGTGGAATAGAGTTATATTATGACAACGTAAAAAAACTAGAAACAACTTCTAATGGCGTAACAGTCACAGGAGGAGTAACAGCAGCAAGTTTAGATATTTCTGGAGATGTTTATGTGGATAACGAAAAAGAAATACGTTTTTTTGAAGCAGATTCAAATGGTTCAAACTATACAAGTTTTAAAGCAGCATCTGTAATATCTTCAAGTGTAACATTTACCTTGCCAACACAAGATGGCAGTAGTGGACACGTTTTACAGACTGACGGTAGCGGTAATCTTAGTTTTGTAGACAAGACTCCTACAATCATATACGACCAAAGTACTAATAGTCAGCTTATGAGTGGTAATAATGGTGTTCTAACAATTCAGGGTAATACTAAAATTGAGTTTGATAGAGATACTACCAATGCAAATGGCATAGTTATTCAAGCACCTACTTCACATGACGATATTACTTTTACATTGCCAGCATCAGATGGTAGTAGCGGACAAGTTTTACAAACAAATGGAAGTGGAGTTTTAAGTTTTACTGATGCAGGATCAGGTTTAGTAGGTAGTTCAAACGAAAAATTATTTGTTGAAGCAGAAAACCAAATGGATAACAGCTTTTCTACGACAGCAAACTTTAATTATGTAGCAGCTAGTCCAATGATTATTGCTTCTGGTGCTACCCTTACAGTGACTGCAAACTCTACCATGACGTTTGTTTAACTTCTTTCACATTTAAAAATCATGTCAAAAGTTATTGTTGATGAAATTCAAACTGATACCACGAATGGAAATGTAAGAGTTATTCCTAACGGTACTGGTGTATTAGAGGTAAAGGGTGCAGGTGGTGATGACGCAATGCTCCAGTTAAACTGCTCTGCACAAAGTCATGGCGTAAAAATAAAATCCCCTGCTCACAGTGCTGGTCAAAGCTATACAATGATCTTGCCAGATAACCAAATTGCAGCAGATAAGTATTTAAAAGTTAAAAGTATAACAGGTTCTGGAGCGACAGCAGTAGGACAGTTGGAGTATGCAGATGTAGCTGCTGGCATAACTTCTGATTCTAATAAGAATACAATAGGAGGTACTAACGCTGGTGGTAATTTAACTAATACTGCGGAAAGCAATTTGATACTTGGGTATGATGCTGGCACAGGAGCAATGTCAGGTGATGAAAATGTTTTACTAGGGTTTGAAGCTGGTAAAACTCTCACAAGTTCATATAATGTTGCAATCGGAGGAGAGTGTTTAAAAAGTACTGCTAATACTGGAAATGTTGCAATTGGACGTAATTGTTTAGAGCTTTGTACAGGTGGCAATAATGTTGCCATTGGAAGGCAAGCTGCTAAAAATTTAACAGATGCGGATCAGCACATAGCTATTGGATATAAAGCTTTATTTAACTTAACTTCAAGTGCAACTTACACATCTAATATAGCAATAGGTGTTGAGGCAGGGGAGGGACTTACTACTGGAGCTTCTAGAAATGTAGCTATAGGTTACGAGTGTATGGGTGGTGATCCAGCAGGTGCTGCTAAGTTCAATACTGCCATGGGTTATATGGCTTTACAAAATGGTGCTGATGAAGGTGAAAATAATACAGCAATAGGTTATATGTGTATGCGAGGCAGTACTTCTGCCACACAAGCTAATTACAATGCTGCCCTTGGAAGAGAGGCTTTATATAGTTGTAAAGGAGATTCCAACACTGCTGTTGGCTATCAAGCAGGTTACGATTTAAGTACTGGAAGTAATAATTTAATTTTAGGTTCAGGTGCTGGTTGGTCTAGTTCTCCATCAGGACAAATCACAACTGGTTCAAACAATGTAGTTTTAGGTAATAACAGCATATCTAACTTATATTGTGCTGATACTACAATATCTTCATCTGATTCAAGAGATAAAACAGATATAACAAATTTTACTATTGGTTTAAATTGGATAGAAGCTTTAAGACCTGTTACCTACAGATGGGATAGAAGAACTTGGTATGGAACAGATGATGAGCCTTATGGTACACCTGATGGGTCAAAGAAAAGGCAAAGACTTCATGTTGGTTTCTTAGCACAAGAAGCACTTGCAGTAGAACAAGCTAACGGTTATGGAACAAACAATAATGATTCTCTTGCTGTTCACTTAAATGAAGATGGTATGAGCTATGGAATCAAATACGAAAGACTTGTGCCAATTCTTGTAAATGCTATAAAAGAGTTATCAGCTAGAGTAAAAACCCTTGAAGGAGGGTAAAATAATAGATTATGTCTAAATTAAATGTTGATGAAATTGAAGCAAATGGAACTAATCAAAATATTAAAGTAATTACTAAAGGTTCTTCTGGACTATTAGAAGTACAAGGTGCAGATAATGATAGTATTTTACAACTTAATTGCTCTGACAATAGTCATGGGGTTAAGTTAAAACCCCCAGCTAGCAGTGCAGGGCAAAACTATACAATCATCTTGCCTGATAATCAAATAGCATCAAATAAATTATTAAAAGTAAAAAGTATAACTGGTAGCGGTAGTACGGCTGTAGGGCAATTAGAATATGCAGATTCACCTGCTGCTGATCTTAGTAGTTTAAATGCTAGTAATTTTACTAGCGGTACAGTACCAACAGATAGATATAGTCTTAATGGATCAGTAGGTGCAGGTTATCAATTAATATCAAAACAAACTGTATCAAGTGATGATACGATTCAACAAATAGATTTCACGAGTTTAGCAGATAATGGAATGTATAAAATGATTATTAAAGAGGCCAATGTAAGCGGTAATGTTAATTATTTACAAATGCAGTGGTTAGATTCAAGTAATAATGTTCACAATAATATAAGTTTTTATAGATGGAGTGATAATACTGATAGTCTTAGTTCAAGTACTGACCAGCAAATACCATTGTACACAGGCCAGAATGGGTCTACATATTATTTTGATATTGAATTTTATACAGCTACACGACATACCGTAAATCACACAAGCTCTGGTTCTAATACTTTCAATAAAACTTTTATGTTAATACAAGGTCATTTAAGAGGTAATGATGATAATAAATGCGAAATTTATGCAGGATTTAATAATGCTACTGATACAGATAGAATACATGGGGTTAGAATAACTGTTTCTCAAAGTGGATATCTTCAATCTGGTACACAAATTTTACTTTACAAATACAATGAGTCATAACTAAATTATTAATTATGTCCAAATTAAAAGTTAATCAAATAGAAACTAAAAGCAATAATGTAAAACTTGCTCCTAAAGGAACAGGTCTGGTAAAAGTTAAAGGTGCTGGTGGTGCAGATGGTACATTACAACTTAATTCTTCTAATAATACTAATTCTGTAAAAATAAAATCTCCTGACCATAGCTCTGGTCAAAGTTATACAATGATACTTCCTGATAATAATATTGAGGCTGGTAAGTTTTTGAAAGTTAAAAGTATTACAGGTAGCGGAGCAACCGCCACAGGACAGTTAGAGTATGCAACATTAGCAGAAGCAGATTTATCAAATTTAAATGCTGATAATTTAACGTCAGGAACAGTGCCTTCTGCTAGATTTCCTAGCACTGATTTTGCAAGTAAAGGTGCTTCTTTTAAATTAGTACAGAAACAAGCTGTTGGTTCTACTGATGTTACAAGTATTACTTTTTCTAATCTTGAAAACGATACTATGTATAAGATGATTGCAAAACATTTAGTAATAAGAGGAACTAATACTAGTACCAATGAAGTTAATATGAGGATGGCTTGGTTAGATTCTGATGGTAATGCACAAGGTCATATACATTATGAAAGATGGTTTTACATGAATTCCAGTAGCCATGACCATGGCGAAAGTTATAGTGGAAATAACGATATCATAAATTTACGATATAGTTCAACCAACACTATGACTAATTCATTTGTTGCAGATATTTATAATTACGGAGGAAATATGTGGATGACACTTAGAGGGTTTGATCCAAATTACGGCAGTGGTTCAGGTGCTGTTAATGCAAATAAATATGAATTATATGCCACATTTACTGATCAATATAATACTGATGCAATAAATTGGAGAGCGCATGGAATAGAAATTAATTGTACTCCTCTTTCTGACCGAGGATTTACCTCTGGGACGGAAATTCTACTTTATAAATATGTCGAAAGTTAAAATTAACAAAATTGAATCTTTGTCAAATAATGGAGATTTAACAATTACACCTAATGGAACTGGAGTTTTTGAAGTAGCTGCTGATGGTAGTGATGCAACACTTAAGTTAAGTGATACAACAGAAGCTAGTAATGTAAAAATAAAAGCACCTCCTTCAAGTGCAGGGCAATCTCATACAATGATTTTGCCTTCTAATAATATAGCAGCAGATAAATTTCTTAAGGTAAACAGCATAACTGGTAGTGGAGCTACAGCTGTAGGTCAATTAGGATTTGAGACTTTAACAGCAGATGACCCATCTAATTTAAATGCTGATAATATATCATCAGGAAACTTACCAATTGCTAGGTTTCCATCTTCTTTTGCAGCCACAGATGCAGGTTTACAGCTTGTATCAAAACAAGAAGTTGGATCTACTAATGTAGCTACAATAACTTTTACAGGTTTTGTTGAGGGGATGTATTTGTTAATTGGTAAAAATATTAAATACAGTGCGAATGAAGATCTTTTAGTACTTAGACCAAAAGATAGTAGTGGGAATAATTATAGTAGTGGGGATCTTACTTATGAGAGTTGGGGTGGAAGTGGTGATACTGCATACAGTGGTGGAAATGTTAGTAAATATGTTGTAAGAACTGGTGCTGGAAATCACAACAAATTGGGTTTTATTGCTGAAATTTCTAATTTAGCAAGTTATGGTAGTATTCTAGTAAGGGGGATGGCTCCTATGAAAATTGATAACAAAATGGAAATGTACGGATCTTTTAAAACTGGAAATAAAAGAATATATTCTTTAGAATTAGCATCAACTGATACTACTTCTTATCTATTTACACAGTACACACAATTCCTACTTTATAAATACGGAGAAAGCTAATGTACAAAATGGTAGATGGGGTCACCATCAAAATGACAGATGAAGAAATTGCAAAATTAAATGCAAGTCAACCAACAGATGAAGAAATTCTTGCTGAGAAATGGAAATACGTTAGAAGAGAAAGAAATTCATTATTAGCAGCATCCGATTGGAGAGCTAGTACTGATGTAACGTTATCAGATGATTGGAAAACTTATCGTCAGGCACTAAGGGACGTACCTTCTTCTCAGACCGACCCAGATAATATTACATGGCCGACAAAACCTAGTTAAGAGGATAAAATACAAGTAATGTACATTTAAGTATTATGTCAACAATAAAAGTAGAAGAAATACAACATATATCTAACTCTAATAATGCAGTATCTATTGCATCAGATTCTAGTGTTGCACTAAAACACTCAGGCAATCAAAAATTAGTCACAAGTTCTACAGGGGTAAGTATTACTGGAACGTGTACAGCAGATACCTTCTCAGGGTCAGGATTAGGATTACCTGCAACAGGTGGTACGTTTACAGGACAAGTTATTTTTAATAATGGAATAGATCTTGCAAACTTATTAAAAGAAGGAGTAAATATAACTGCTGGTAAGTTAAGTGATAATACAAATATTGATTTAGAAAATGGAATGGTACATCTTTTTACTACAGCAGAAACAACTACATCCACACCTAATATTAGAGTAAGCAGTTCTACTACTCTTGATTCTAGTATGAGTGTTGGAGAAGCTATATCAGTTACTATTATCACAACTGCTGCTGCTGCTGGTTATTCTGCACAATTAACTATTGATGGTTCTGCGGTTACAGAAAATTGGGTTGGTGGTTCTGCTCCGTCTGCTGGTGGTTCAAGTGGTGTTGATATTTATTCTTATACAATCATCAAAACAGCGTCAGCTACATTTACTGTTATTGGAAACTTAAGTAAAACATCATAATTAATGAAACAAAATTATTGGACATATAACAAACCTTTGTCAATGACAGGTTTTGGTGGTGGTGCTACTTCATTACTATATTCATCTGGTGCTGCTACAGTAACACCTGCATTTACAGCAGCAGAACATTTTTTTGACCAAGGTAGTTCTGCTTATACGGATAAAACATGGAATATGAACACACAGGATAATAGTGACCCTGTAGATGAGTTATGGAGTGATATACCAGTAGTGACTACATCAGGGAAAAGATTGTTTGTTATTGTAGCTTCTTGGAGAGATACCAGTTCAGGTGAAGAAAGTTGGACTGAACAATTCAATGATCCATTAGGTGATTCTTTAAATTATAATTTACAGTTGAAATATAACAGCACAACTACAACATTGACTTATAGAGATGTATTTGCAATAACTCAATACAATTCTACAAGTATTTGGACAGCAATAGCTGACGGAGCTACATCATCAACAGATGATTACAGCATACGTTTCTATGTAAATGATAGTAACGAACATGGTAATTTTGCCTTTTCAGGTATTGTTATAGATAATGTTAATACCATTGAATACTTTAATACTGCAAGTTTAGGTTACTCATCTACAAGTGGACAAACCGTTACTTCAGCATTAAACCTTGCACCAAACAACACAACATCTGCCACAAAGGTATTAAGAATTGCTGCAGGTAATGCTTCTAATATTGCTTCTGATGTTATTGATTACAACAAAGGAGGTTCTGAACCAACTTACACTAAGATAGGAGAGGGTGATAACGGAACAAATGAAAGACATTATCATTCTTATCACTTTGGCGATCATGGAACACAAGTTAACATGACAGGTACTTTTGGTGATAGTTCTACAGGAGCTAATAATGGTATTTCTGGTTTAGGAGCTATTATTGGATTATCTTGAAACTGCTGTTACACTATAAGAAACACATTATTGATTTATGGCTCGTAAAACAGACGCAGAACTACAACAACGCATACAAGAATTAAAAAATAATCAAGAACAAGCTGTACAGGTTGCGAATAATTGTCGTGACGAGATTATGCGTATTGAAGCTGTATTAATAGACAGATCAGAGGCAGAAACTGAAAAAAAGTCTATTGCGAAATAATAGAAAAGGAGTGTAAATTCTGCGGTAAAGTGTTTGCTACTACAGAGCAAAGAAGAAAGTATTGTTCTAATGCTTGTAAAACAAGGTTTTATCGGAGGAAGCTGGCTACTTAGTTTTAGTTGATACTTGTTTTGTGACGATTCCGAGCGTAACATAGAGGGGAGCCAATGCACAGATTCCTGTGAAAGTTATAATAGTAACAGGCACTAAAGCTTTTAAAAACGCCTCTTTAAACATGAGAAAGATTTTAGACATTATTACTATCGTAACTGGGATTCTTATGTTAGGAATCTTAGGCGGTGGGTTCTTTACATTTAAGTACGTCACCAGCGAACAGTTCAAGGCAAAAATACTTAATGAAATCATGGGAAATGTTTCAAATCTCATGCCGAAGGTATTAGATAAAGGCTTACCTGACATGACAGGCCCATCTGTACCAACAAATTCATTACCTAAATTCTAATTTGTATAAATTCAATGGTGACGCTTCTATGAAGAATACTATAAAGGGTATATCAGTAGGACTTGGAACTGTCTTAGTTGCTTCCAACTTTTATACGATTACTCTTTTGAGTAAAAAATCAAATTTACCAATGTTTGATTTACCTGTAAGCAAGTATTCTACTTACGAAATTGAAGCTGATAAAGATAGCTATAAGATAAGACACAGGATGCACGATCCAAGAATTATCGCTTCTATGGAAAGCAGCAAAAAGCCAGCAGGGTTTTTAGGTGCAAGCAAGTCATACATCACAAAAGAAAGTCAGAGGATAGCTGGTGAAAAGGATGTAACTATTGTCAACAATGGTGAGCTTACAGCAAAACAAATAGCTTGTATTGAAGAACGTGCTAAAGGTGAATCTACAGGAGAACTTATTGGCACATCAGTGGCTACTGGTACTGGATTGACAAATTCTTTAAATAACGTGCCATTAGTGGGCTGGTTCTTATCTGGTTTTGCAACAAATCAAGCTAGAAGAGAAGGCGGTAAAATAGGAGGTAATATGGCCTCTGACTTCAACGACTGTTGATGACTGAAATAAAAAATATTGAAATTAAGAAAATAAATATTCCTAAAATACGAAGCTACGACATTTTTACACCAAAAGTAAAAAAAGTACCAAAGCTAGTCATTGAGTATCCAGCCTGTATAAAAGTTCATAGAAATAATTTATTTACCGAAATAGATATTGATGAAAACGGCACAATAATTGAGTGCGGTACAGTGATGCCCAGCTATGAGCCACTTGAATACACTCCTATGTATTTCAGCGGAACACAATCTACTTTGACCAACAGGGCAGAACAAGAACCAGAAATTAAATCGCAAGAACCAAAGGTTGCAAGAAAAAAACAAGAAGAAGAATTTTATATACCTTGCCCACCTTTAAATCCACAATTTATGAAAGGAGATTACAGAAATGATAAAAGGCTGTTTAGGTTTGACTATTACTCCAAAATGGAAATAAATGGAGTTATTGAATGTGTCGAAAATTGGAAAGAAGTACCATTCCGAGAGACTTTTATTGGAACTCCTCAAATGCTTATTTCAACTTCTCTTATTGGTGTGGTTGCTGGTGGGTCTGCGCTTTTGGCTCCTTTGATAAAAAAGCTAATTTCTACAATATTTAAAAAATTAAAGAAAAAGATTACAAAAGAAGAAAAAGAGGTAGAATAATATTAAGCAATAGACCCTACATATCCTCCTGTTAAATCAGGATGTGAATTTCTGATGGATCGTTCTGTTGCTTATTTAGCAACCAGACTCATTATCAAGTTGTTGACTCAACCTCTGCTCTGTTGAAGCGTCAGTTGCTTATTTTAATTGATGCGTATGCGGTATAACTTGACCCATCTTTTCAGTAACTATGACATCTTCACATATCTTGTGATAAATACTAGATTTTGCATATTGAATACCAGCAATTTTTAATTCTCCGCAATTTTTTAAACGGGCGAGTTCATAATCAAGTTTCTTGTTGTTAAGTATTTGATTTTGTATTTTTTCTTGTGTTGTAGCTGACCTTAAACAAGCATCTTGATATGCAGATCCTAAAGGTATAGAAAACGTAGCTGCAATACCAAAATTAATTCCAAGACTGTCTTTGTTAGCTGAATAGTTTTCTTGATAATAAAGTATTTCCCCAGCGTTAGTTAAATTCCCACTGTCATCCATAGCCATATTATAAACTGGGGTGTCGTACCGTAAGTCCTGTGGCCTCTTTTGATTATAAGTTGTAGTTACAAACGGAGAAATAGTAAGCATTGAATTTTGGCAAACTATACCACCACCGAACTGTGATTCAATAAGATTTCCTTGTAAGACCTGCACAGCTTGGTTACTCACGCTTGAACTTGATTGAGCTACAGGGGCTGCTGTACTAGAATTATTTGCTAAAACTGGCTGACCAAAAAGACTTGCTATTGCGAGAACACTGTAGTAGTTTCTGTGACGCTTTCGCTTGTGATTTGCCTTGTTAGATCTGTTATTCGACTTACTGAGGGCTGTTTGTAAACCTCTGTAAATTGAAAACTTTGTCCATTTGAGTGTAGATTCCAGTTTGGGCGTGTATTTAGATCTATTTGTTTCCATGTATATTTGTCACCATTTAGGGTGGTTTCTAAGTCAGTGTAACTAGGATTTATGTTGCCGTCAGCCGTAACTCCAGATCCTGTCACGCTATAAGTAGAGCCTGAAAATTCAACAGTTTTTACCTGTTCTGTAATATTAGTTGTTGTGCGTGTTGTGGAAAATGATGACCCCTGACTGAAATTAGGCACTACAGGGATTGCATACAGTGGGTTAGATACAAATAAAATTAGTAAACCTAACCACTTCATTAATCCAATATTGAAAGTTCAGTGACAAATTGACCTATACCTGTAGTTCCTGCTCCACCAGCCGTTACTGTTAAAACTCCAGCACTTGTTACAGTACCAGCTAAGTTACCAGCAACACCACCAGAGTAAGAGGTCGTTTTAGAGAAAACAGGAAGGTCAGCTATCACACCAGCGGAA
>VTLG01007983.1_pt1 | contig 20080 bp, 21 predicted proteins | sample 4694571 | NCBI WGS metagenome assembly VTLG01 (sample SAMN12604809, study PRJNA352737) | marine metagenome | biome: ENVO:00000447; feature: ENVO:00000209|ENVO:00000569|ENVO:01000036; material: ENVO:00002151; isolation source: viral sequences binned using virsorter ... | reverse complement strand
ATTGTTTATAACTGATTGTAAACGGAATAATTATTGGGGCTTATTGACTTCGAACTGAGGCCAATATATAAGACCAATAATCATATTATTTAAGAATACCAATGGTTTTTTGGCATCTGCTTAGTAAGTTATTGGTTATATTGACCTCTACAAATAAAATTTATTTTTTTTTCTTCATAATTGTCTATATATTAGCTAAACCAATAAAAAATTACTATTGACACTAGTCCCATTATTGGATAAAACCATAAGCTGTCGACTATCATATTTGCCTACTAACATTTGGCATCATTATCATAAATTTAATAATAAAAAATGCAAACATTGATATTCCTAGCCAAAAACTTAAATGAACTGCAATAATTAAGCCTAAAAATGCACCTGCAAAATGTAGTGCAAAATATATCGCATAAAATAACTCTTTCATAATTTCCTCCGTTTTTGTTTATTCTCTTTTATATTTTAAAATTAAATTATTGTAAACGGACAAATAAAAAAGGGCAATCTAGAATGATTCTAAACTGCCCTTTGTTTATTCTTATATTACTCGTTATTTATGAACGCGAATATCAAGAAATCCTGCACCATTTCCTTCTGCATCTTGTAATGAAAAACAAGAAAAAGTTTTTCCGTTAATTTCTACTTCAAAACCTTCTACTTCTTCATCTTCATCGCCACCATATTCTTCCATTGTTGAAGAAATTATTTTTGTAATTTTTCCACCAACAATAGATTTTAACGAATAATACGTAAAAGTTTTTTCACTCATACGTAGTCCTTTCGTTACTTCTTATCTATACTAATTTATCCGATATGTAAACGAATAAATTTATTTTACCAACACATGTAGTCAGAACGAATTCCAACTTTATCTTTTAAGTCTTTAACCTTCTGAATAGAACCGCCACCGTGGACATATTCTAACCAATATTCAACATCGTCTTGTAGTTTTTTGTCGCAAACTACCGTGACGGATTTATATCCAACATAATCTTTAAATATTGGACATTTTTTTAATGATTGCGCTTTTATTTTATTATATCCACCAAATAAGTGGTCCGCAACAATCATTCCGTCGTTAACATTGACATAATTGTCGTCAATTTTAACATATCGTCCCCAAACATCTTCTTTTGTTAAAAGACGAGACTTTGTTTTTGAAGGTTCTAAGACTATTGCATTTATAGTCATGAAAACCTCTTTCGTTATTTCTTATTATCTACATTTTATCCGATTTGTAAACAGAAAAATTTATTAAATAAAAAAGGGAGAACTCATAAGAATCCTCCCTTTAATTTATTATTGATTTACAGCTTCTGATTTCTCTTCAGAATCTTCAACGTTGGACATCTTACAAATTCCAGCGTTTATCATTTGAGCTCTGTAGTACTGGAAAATTCTCCATGGCTTTTGGCCAGTTTTTAATTTTCCATCGTTTGCAAGCTTCTGAACAAAGGTTTTAAGCTCAGTTTCAGAATACTCACTTACTCCAGATTCAGAAATACCGCTCAAAATTTGGTACACTTGAGGCGTCATTTTCTGATTCTCAAAGTCTGAAGGGATTTCAAAAGAGTAAATTCTTTTAGATTTACTCATAATGACTCCTTTCGTGAATCAGGCCTATACTACAGCCTATTAATCCGTTTGTAAACAGATAAAATGCATTGATTTAATTATTCTTTTAGCTCACGGATAGATTGATACTTAATCAAATTGAATCAAAGAACCCTTGTCTCTCCCTGTCAAATCGTCGAGATTCGCTAATAAAACGCAAGGGCGCATTGTTCGAGTGCCGATATAAAAAACGTTTTTTGCCCGTGAATCAAGAGCCACCAGGCCAGGGCCCGGGGGTCCCGGACACGCGCCCGAAAAGTCTTACACCAAGTTGCGTACTCTGGTAGGGGAGGATTTTGCTAACGGATAAAATAAGTATATACATCGGATAAATTAATAAAGTGACACTATAGTAGAAGATAAACAAAAAAAAGTTACTAATGCGACTGCAGAGGCCAATAAATACAATATACTAATAACATAATCCACTATATATGTTTATTATGAATTTACTATATGGACTAGTGTTACAAGCATGCATCGTACTGGGAACAAATCACTCATGTAAAAACCCTGTACCTATAAATATATACGAGTCTCATAATGAATGTGCCGTTGAAGGATATTTACACGCAAGAGAATTACATATAAATGAATTTCCAACTATTCCGCAAAATGCTATGTTATCTGTAAAATTTTGGTGTGAACCTGTTAAAAAACAGACTATATAGTATACAATGCAATGGAAAGTGCGTATAATGACAAGACCGGACTTTACGTCAAATGTACGTATAATGTTTCTAGAAGCTGATTCGTTTGAAGAAGCAAAGAAACAAGTACCGTTAGCAGATAATCAAGCGGCGACGTTTGAAACATTGGAGGAGGATTATGCTAGAAAAAATAAACCTATTAGTCCAACAGTATCTCAACTGTTGTCTAAAGAGTAAGTATATGGCAGCTGCTATAGTAGTTGCATTTATATTAGGAGCTATTATATTTTAATGAGTACACAAGGAGCAGGAGGATTCAGACAAGGCGCTGGTAGACCTAAAGGTGCTTTAGGAGAAAAAACTAAAGCTGTTCAAGCTAAACTAGACCAACTAGGTTGCGATCCAATAGAAGCATTAGCAAATATTTCTATGGATAATAGCAATACACCTGAATTAAGATTTCAAGCAAATAAAGAATTAGCACAATATGTTGCACCAAAAAGAAAAGCTGTTGAATTAGACGCAGCAGTCGATGGTGGAATTAATGTTAATCTTGTGAGCTTTGCTAAAGAAGAAGAAAAGTAAATATGGATATTACGGTCCCTTATGATTGGCGACCGCGTGATTACCAAAAGGACCTTTGGAGCTATTTAGAAAAAGGTGGTAAACGTGCAGTAGCTGTCTGGCATAGACGAGCTGGAAAAGATTTATTGTCTATCAATTGGTGTGTTACATCAGCACTAAAAAGAAAAGGTTTATATTGGCATTTACTACCAACATATAACCAAGGAAGAAAAATTGTATGGGATGGTATGACAAAAGATGGAAGAAGCTTTTTAGAGCATTTTCCAAAAGATTTATGGGCTGCTGTGAACAACACAGACATGCGACTTGAACTTAAGAATGGTTCCATTTACCAAGTTGTTGGAACAGATAACGTTGACCGCTTGGTGGGATCAAACCCCGTCGGAGTCATCTTCTCAGAATACAGTCTTCAGGATCCAAGGGCCTGGGATCTCGTTCGTCCCATTTTGGCTGAGAATGGAGGATGGGCAGTTTTTATTTACACCGCAAGAGGTCGAAATCACGGATATGACATGTTTAATATGGCTTCTAGAAATGAACGATGGTTTTGTCAAAGATTAAGTGTTGATGATACTAACGTTTTAGATTCAAATGCTATAGAAGAAGAACGTGATGCAGGGATGCCTGAAGAGTTAATCCAACAAGAATTTTATTGTAGTTTTGATGCTCCACTCGTTGGTTCATATTACGGTAGCTTAATGGCTAAAGCTTTAGGAGAAGAACGAATAAAGAACATTCCTTACGAGCCTCGGTTAGAGGTTCATACCTCATGGGACCTAGGAATGGGTGATTCTACAGCTATTATTTTCTTTCAACAACACGGTAAGGAATATAGAATCATAGATTACTATGAGAACCAGGGAGAAGGGATACCTCATTATGTTAAGATTATTAGAGAAAAAGATTATGTTTATGGCCGTCATATAGCTCCTCATGATATAAAGGTTAGGGAAATGGGGACTGGTAAATCAAGATTTGAAGTTGCTAGAGACCTAGGATTACGCTTCGATGTTTGTCCGCATGTAATGATTGAGGATGGAATAGAAGCTGCAAGAAGTATAATTCCTAGGTGTTATTTCGACGAAAAACGATGTAGTGTACTAGTCGAGGCTTTGCGGCAATACCGGAAAGATTACGACGAAAAACGTAAAGTGTATAGGGATAAACCTTTACACGACTGGACTAGTCATGCCGCAGATGCATTTAGATACCTTGCATTGGGAACAAGGGATTATAATAAAAATAGGCAAAGTCTCCCAAGCTTTGCTGAAAATGAATATAGTGTATTAGGAGGATAACTATGGGCGGAGCAGTAAAAGCTGTAAAATCTATTTTCAGTCCACCGAAGCCACCAGCACCACCACCAATGCCGGCTGCACCTTCTTTTGCAGGTGCGTCAGACGCTGGATCGAGTGCGAGAAAACTTGTGAAAAGTAGATATAGTAGAAGAAAAACTATTTTAACAGGCGGGCAAGGTGTAGAGGACGAAGCTGAAATAGTTAAAAAAACATTATTAGGAGCGTAAATGGATTTAGTAACACGTATTATTTCTAAACAGGAGTCTTTAAAATCATTTAGAACTCCATGGGAAAACCTTTGGCAGGATTGTGCAGAATATGTAAATCCTAATAGAGGAGATTTTTCTACTATTCGTTATAGAGGAAATACAAATCGTTACGAAAAAATTTATGATACAACAGCTCCATTAGCTAATGAACAACTTGCTTCAGGCTTACACGGTTTTTTAACTTCTCCTTCTCAAAGATGGTTTGCTCTTAAAACTTTTGATGATAAAATAAATCAAGAACTTTCTGTTAAAACATGGTTAGATACTGTTACTAATATTTTATATGACAGAGTATTTAATCTTCCTTCAAGTAATTTTAATTCACAATCACATGAACTTTATTTAGATTTAGGTTCATTTGGAACAGGTGTAATGATGGTTCAAGATATTCCGGGATCTGGGATTACATTTAGAACATACCACTTAGCAGATTGTTTCATACAAGAAAATGATAAAGGTTTTGTAGATACATTATATAGAAAATATAAAAGAACAGGAAGACAATTATTAGAAAGATTTGGAGACGCAGTTCCTGAATCAGTAATTAAGATTTCACAAAAAGACCCTTATAGAGAATTTGAAGTAATTCATGCGGTTGAGCCATCAGAAACTTATGGTGAACCTATGAAAAATCCTTCTAAAAAGAATTTCAAGTCATGCTACGTTCTCGTTGAAGAGAAAGCTCTTCTCGAGGAAGGCGGCTTTGATGAGTTTCCATACATGGTTCCACGTTGGCAAAAAGTTGCTGGCGAAATATATGGACGTTCACCTTCAATGACATCCCTCCCTGATATTAAAATGGTGAATCAAATGATGAAAAATATCATTAAGGCCGCTCAAAAAATGACTGATCCACCTTTATTAGTTCCTGATGATGGTTTTATATTACCTGTAAGAACGGTTCCGGGTGGTCTTAATTTTTATAGATCTGGAACTCAGGATCGTATTGAACCATTAGAAACAAGAGGACGTCCTGATATAGGATTAGAAATGGTACAAAATAGAAGAGAACATATTATGGCTGCATTCCATGTTGATTGGATGAAAATGCCAGATCAAAAAAATAATCCTAATATGACAGCTACAGAAGTTATGGCTAGACAAGAAGAGAAAATGAGACTTATGGGTCCAATGATTGGTAGACTTCAAGTTGAATTTCTTGGTCCATTAATTGATAGAGTATTTAGAATCATGTCTAGAATGAAACTTATTCCTCAAGCTCCTGGAATATTAGAAGGAATGGAAATGAAAATTGTTTATACATCTCCTATTGCAAGAGCACAAAAATCAAATCAAATGTTTACTGTTTCTAGATTATTTGAAAGTTTAGCTCCATTATTTCAAGTTAAACCTGAGCTATTAGATAACATGAATACTGATGAAACATTTAGATATTTCCATCATTTATTAGATGCACCACCACAAATAATGAATGAAAAAGAGGAAGTTGAACAAGTTAGACAAGAGAGACAAGAACAGCAACAAGCTCAAATGGAAGCTGAACAAGCTAAGCAAGAAAGCGAAGCAGCAAGAAATGTAGCAGAAGCTGGTAAAGCAAATAGAGAAGGACAGTCAGTTGGCTAAAAAAGTAGGTTTAGAAAAATTACATGAACACTATCAAGCAGTGTTTAATTCTAAAGATGGCAAAATAGTATTAGATCATCTTTGTAAAACAGGATTCGTTTTGGATACAACACATGTTCCAAACGATTCGCACGAAACAGCTCACCGTGAAGGGATGAGACGTATCGTAGTGTCAATACTCAAGTTTCTAGGTAAGAAACCTGAGGACTTTAAAAACATGCTCAATATGGAGGCAACAAATGAGTGACGATAAAACGACTGGGTCCGCAATTACGGGTAGCTCAGATGCTTCTCCAGCGCCGGATGCACAAACAAATAGTGCTCCAGCTGATTGGAGAGCTTCTCTACCTGAAGATTTACGTAATGACCCTTCACTATCTGACATCAAAGATGTTGGTAGTATGGCTAAAAGTTATATAAATGGCCAAAAACTAATTGGGAAGAACAGAATAGCTCTTCCTGACGGTAATGCAACTGATGAAGAAATGAGTTCTTTCTATAGTCAAATAGGAAGACCTGAAAAATCAGATGGTTACAAATTTGGAGAAAGACCAGCTCTTCCAGAAGGATTGGATTATGATGAAGCTTTTGAAAGTCAATTCAGAGATTTATCTTATAAAGCCGGTTTAACTTCAACACAAGCTAAAGCGATATATGATGGTTATCATGACTATATATCTAAAAAAGCTGAACTAGAAGGTACATCTGCATCTGCTCGCAATGAACAGTGGGTAAATGAGTTAAAGAAAGACCTTGGTAAAGCTTATGATGAAAGAATAGATTTAGCTACTAGAGCAGTTGATGCTTATGGTGGTGACGATCTAAAAAAATGGCTAGATAGTACAGGCAATGGAAATAATCCGATGTTTGTAAAATTGTTTGCTAAGATTGGGGAAGGTATAGCAGAGGGTAAATCTGATGTAGCTAGTGCTAGATCATTTACAATGACCCCTGATCAAGCGAAACAAGAAATAGCTAGATATAATCGTGATCCTGAATTTATGAAAGCTTATTCTTCTGGAGATCATACAGGGCACCAAGCTGCTGTAGACAGAATGAATGGTTTATATAGATTGGCGTTTCCTGATGAAACTCCGATTCAAGCTTCATAAATAGTTATGTACGAATTTGTCTACTAGTTATATAGTAGATGATGATGGGTAGCTGAAAAGTCCATCCGTCGACTGTACCCACAGACGTAAACAAGGGAGAAAATGTCTAAGGTTATACTTGGGTAGCGTTTTCGATTAATTAATAATGACTAACGGAGGCAAATAGTATGTCAACGCAAATAACAACGGCTTTTGTCAACCAGTACAGAGCTAACGTCGAACACCTTTTACAACAAAAAGGTTCAAGACTTAGACCTTTCGTACGTGTTGAATCACAAAAAGCTGAGTTTGAATACTATGATCGTATAGGATCTGTTGATGCGGTAGAGGTTACTTCTAGACATTCTGACACTCCTCTAATCTCAACTCCTCATGATAGAAGACAAGTATCATTGAGAGATTTTGATTGGGCGGATATGGTGGACAGAACTGATAGAATAAGACTTCTTATCGACCCAGCATCTCCTTACGCGCAAAACGCCGCTTGGGCACTGGGCAGAAAAATGGATGACATCATCCTGGAAGCTGCTTTTGGAACTGCAAAAACTGGTAAGACTGGAAGTGGAAGTCAAGCTTTTGATGCAGCAAGCCAAATCGCTGTGAACTACGTTGAGTCTGGTGGGGCTGCAAATTCTGGCCTAACAATTGGTAAACTTAGAGAAGCTAAAAGATTATTGGACGCGAATGAGACTGATCCTTCAGATCCAAGATTCTGCATAGTTACATCTAAGCAAGTTAATGATTTGTTACAAACAACTGAAGTAACAAGCTCTGATTACAACGCAATCAAAGCTTTGGTACAAGGTGAAATTAACACTTTCATGGGCTTCAATTTTGTTAGAACTGAAAGAGTCGACACTGATTCAAATAGCTACAGACGAGTAATTGCTTATGCAAAAAGTGGTCTTCTTTTGGCAGTAGGTGCTGATATTAATGTTGATATCGGTCCTAGAAGAGACAAAAGAAACTCTACCCAAGTATATTGTTCGGCTTCTTTCGGGGCAACTCGAATGGAAGAGGGCAAAGTGTTAGAAATTAAGTGTGAAGAATAATAGGAGATAAAAATGGCTGTTACAACTCAAAAAAGTACAGAGTACACAAACGCTACTGCAACTCCTGTTACTATGAATGAGGCAAACGTTTATCATGGAAGAGTAAGAATTGCTTACTTTACTCATGACCAAGACGGAGCTGGAGACGCAACATCATCTGTTGCTCTTTGCTCATTGCCTGCAGGAAAAGTAAAAGTTCTTCTTTCATCTTCAAATGCTTATGTAAACTGGACTACTGGTTCAGCTACAATAGATTTAGGATGGGATGCTTATACTAACATTAGCGGGACTGCAGTTGCTGCAGATGCAGATGGTCTTTTGAATGGCTTAAGCGTAGAGACGGCTGGTTACCAAAATTTTGGTGCTGACCAAACTGCTACGGGTGGCACATACACTTTTGAAACACAAGGTGGTGTGGTTATCAGAGCTACTTCTCAAGATACTGCTATCGCGGCAGGTGACGATCTAGTAGGCTACATTTTATATGTAGTAGACTAATAAACTAAAACTAAGGGGGCTTCGGTCCCCTTAGTCTATAAAAGGAATTATGGCAACAACAAAGATAAACATTGTAAATAGAGCATTAGGATTTTTAGGAGCAGAATTTATATCTTCTTTAACTGAAGATACTAAAGCGGCACGTTTTGCTAATGAACTTTTTGATGATACAAGAGATGCTGTATTTAGAATGCACCCTTGGAATTGTTGCATAAAGAGAACTTCACTCTCAAAAACTTCAAATACCCCTGCTTTTTATTTTACTTCAGAATTTCAATTACCTGCAGATTGGTTAAGAATGGTAAGACCTGAAGATGATAGTATTGAATATAAAATTGAGGGAGATAAACTTGTTACAGAAGGAGATACTTTTAAATGTACTTATATTTATAAAAATGAAACCATAACTACTTATGATTCTTTATTAGTTGATGTTTTAGCAATTAAATTAGCATCAGTTTTAGTAATGCCTTTGATGCAGGATTTAAAAAGTTTAGACGCATTAAATACTTTATATATGCAAAAAATGCAAGAAGCACGTAGCGCAGATGCTATGGAGGGAACTCCTGAGGGGCTTGATGCAGATTTTTGGATTGAGGCAAGAACATCTGGAACTAATTTAAGTGATTATAGATGGAATAAATATACGACATAAAATGACATGGCTGATTCATCACCAATTTTTACAAACTTTACTTCAGGAGAACTTAGTCCAAGATTAAACGGTCGTATCGACATGGACAAGTACTATAATGGTGCGTCCACAATTTCAAATTTTGTTGTATTAATGCATGGCGGTCTTACTAAAAGACCAGGTACAAGATTCATAAGAGAAATAAAAACATCATCAGGTTCTAACTCAGGAGCAAGACTTGTTCCTTTTGTTTTTTCTAAAACACAAGCGTATGTATTAGAATTTGGGCATAATTATATAAGATTTTATAAAGACGAGGGAATTATAGTTTCAAGTGGAACTACTCCTTATGAAATAGCAACAACTTATACTGCAGCACAACTTGATGAACTAGAATTTGTTCAATCAGCTGATATATTATATATTGTTCATGGTTCTCATGAGCCAGCTAAACTTTCAAGAACAGGTCATACAGCATGGACATTAACTGATGTTGATTTTAAAGATGGCCCTTATAATGCAGTAAATGGAACTTCTACGACTTTCTCTTCGAGTGCTACAACAGGTTCTGTTACAATCACAGCAAGCTCGAGTGTCTTTACTGCTAATGATGTTGGAAGATGGATTAGAATGAAAGCTCCTGATAAATGGGGAGCTGCAGAAATTACTGGATATACTTCAGGAACTCAGGTTACTGCTTCTGTGCACGCTGATTTTCCAATTGAAAATGCTAGTACAACTACTAAAGATTGGAGATTAGGAGCTTTTTATATAGGAAATTATCCTACTAAAGCTACTTTTTATGAAGAAAGATTAATTTATGCAAATACAGATTCTCATCCTAATACTGTTTGGGGTTCTGTTTCTGGGGATTTTGATACTTTTAGTCCTTCTGGAGCAGATGCTACAATTGCAGATAGTGATGGTTTAAATTTTACTTTATCAAGTGATCAAGTAAATCAAATTACTGGAATGTATGGTGGTAAATATCTTCACTTATTTACTAAGAATGGTACATTTAATATGTCATCTGGATCTGCAACTCAAGGATTATCACCTACCACTGTTCAAGTGATTAATGAAACTAATGATGGTGCCGCTGATAAGAAAGTAATCCCTGCTTCTAAATCAACTTTATATATAGGTAAAAATAAAAAAAGATTAAGAGAATTTGCTTATAATATTGATTATGATTCATATACAAGTCCTGATATGACAGTCCTTTCTGAACACTTAGGATTTGGTAATTTTGAAGAAGCTTATTTTGCTAATTATCCAAACAATGTTGTCTGGGTAAGAAGAGGTGATGGAAAATTATTAGGATTTACTTATTATAGAAATCAAGATGTAACTGCTTGGCATCAACACACTATCGCAGGAACTAATGCTAAAGTAAAAAGTATAGCAACTATTCCAGGAGTAAATGATGCTTATGATACAGTTTATATGATTGTTGAAAGAACAATTAATAGTGCTACAAAACAGTATGTTGAATTTTTAGAAGAGGAATATAGGGAAGCTGATGGTCATACTAAAGATGATGCTTTCTTTTTAGATTCCGGTTTATCTTACAGTGGAGGTTCAACAACATCTATTTCTGGATTAGATCATTTAGAAGGTGAAACGGTTACTGTATTAAATAATGGTGCAGTTGAATCTACTAAGACAGTTTCTTCTGGAGCAATTACTTTAACGAATGCAACAACAAAATGTCATGTAGGATTAGCTTATGATGCAGAATTAGAATCTGTAAATGTAGAACCAAAAAGTCAATATGGAACAACTCAAGGTAAAAGAGGAAGAATTGATAAATGTATTTTTAGAGTATTTGAAACAGTAGGTTTAAAAGCAGGTCCAACATCTACAAGTGTGGATGTCGTTCCTTTTAGAACAACAACTAGTACAATGTCGGCAACAACACCAAAAACAGGAGATTATACATTTTTAATGCCAGCAAGTTATACAACAGAGAACAAATTGTATGTTAAATCGGATACGCCTCATCCATGCACAATATCCGCTATAATGATACAAATGTCTACATACGATTAATGCGAGATTTTATAGTTGTTCCTTTTGAAGAGTGGCATTTTGATGCAATAGAATTAGATGGACCAGAGCAAAAGATGATAAAAAATTATGGTAAAAGTTGGGCAGATTTAGTTAAATGCTTTAAATATGTAGGGGCTACCTTTTCTTGGTATCAAGATAAGAAAATTATAGGGATCTGTGGAGTTATGCCACATTGGAACGGAGTCGGGGAAGCATACATGTTTTTATCTCCAGAGTTTAAAAAGAATAAAATTCGTTGTATAAAAGATATAAGATTCTATTTAAAACAGATAGCGGAACAATTTAAGTTTCATAGGGTCCACTGTCACGTTATAAAAGAATTCGATCGAGCGGTTAAGTTTGCAGAGTTTCTTGGTTTTAAAAAAGAAGCAGAACTTAAACAGTTTGGTCCTAACAAAGAGGATTATTTTAAATTGGTGAAATTTTATGAGTCTTAAAGCAATATTAGCAGTTAGTACAGCAATGTCAGCCTACGGTGCATACCAACAAGGCAAAATGCAGAAGCAAATGAATGACTACAATGCCAAGATTGCTATGCAAAACAAAATTATTGCTGGAGAAAAAGCTGAAATTCGAAAAGCAGATCTTAGAAGAAGATTAAGAAAAATTCAAGGGTCAACAACTGTTAGCTATGCAAAAGCTGGAGTACATATTGGAGAAGGAACTCCTGTTGATATTTCTGCAGAAAATGCTATTTTAGCTAAATGGGATGAATTAAAAATACAATATAATGCAGATTTAGAAGCAAGAGGTTATCAAGTCAAAGCAGATACTGCTACATTTACAGGTGAAGCTGCACTAAGAGCAGCAAAAATGAAAGCAGCTGGTTCATTAATTACTGGCTATGGTCAATATGAATATGGAAAAGAAATAGGATTATTTACATAATGGTAAAAATTAAAACATACGCAAATTCAGTTAACGGAGTCAACCTTGGAAATCAAGGAAGTGCATCTGGTTTCTCTGGTGGGCAAATTCAAGTGGCTAGTAAATCTCCAGCAAGTGAAGTTGGAAGTGTTCTTAATAAATTATATGCAAATAAATCAAAAATAAAAGAAGTTAATAATCGACAAGAAGCTATTTTATGGGTTGGAGAAAATTTTAATACACTTCATAAAAATCATACAGAATGGGAAGAGGAGTTTAAAAAAACTGATGAAACTAAAGGTGGTAAAGGATTTACTACAAAATCATTAGAAAAAATGATGGCTTTTGCAGATGAGATGTTATTAAAAGCTCCTAATAAGGATGCAGAAAATTTATGGAAACAAAAAATTAATCAATATAAACTTCAAGTCTTTAATAGTGCAACTCAGCATGAAGCCACTATGCAACTCTTTGAACAGAAAACTCAACTTAGTGAAATTACAAATGGGTTTGCTTTAACTGCTGTTAAGGATCCAGAAAATTTTGATACAATTATAGCTGATTTTGATAAAATTTTAGATGGATTAGATATTAAAGGCACTGAGAAAATTGAGGGTTATACTAATATTTGGAATCAGAAAACATTAGGTACAGAAAAGAAAAGTGGTAAATCATATATTGCGACAACTATGATTCAAGGAGTGATTGATAGTGGAGATAAAACAAGGATTGATCTTGTAAAATCTATGATTGAGTCAGGAAAATTTGATAAAATTATTGAAGCTGATAAGCTTATCTCTTTAAAAAATAAAATTAATGGTGTTAAAAATCAAATTGATGCTGGTGAGAAATTTAATTTTAAAGTTAAAATGGATGATAATATTGCAGCGATGGAAACTAATGGCGAGGTTACACATGATCTAGCTGAAGCTGATATAGAATTTTATACAGGAAAAGGTGGCGTCGCTGAATATAAATATTTAGTAGGAATTGCTCAATCAGTTCATTCAGAACTTTCAAAAGTTTCAATGATGAATGCTAATGAGGCTAGTGGTTATATCGCTGAACTTCCTACAGATACAAAGGCAAATATTTTAATTAAAAGTAAAGTAGAGGGACACTTCCAGAACATGGCAAAATTAATGAATCACGATCCTATTAGCTTTACTCAAACTTATAGAAAAGATATTTATGAAAAACTTAATTCAGATAATAATTCAATTAAACAGGATGGAATAGGAGAACTAAAAAATTTACAAAAGCTTTGGGGAATTTTACCTTCTGATATTAGAGTTTTAAGTCTTTCTGAAATTTCTTCATTAACAGAAATGTTTACTAATCCTGCTGTAAATGATGCTCAAAATGTTCAAGCTCTAGTGACACAACTTAAAGCGGACTATGGGGATTATTTTGATGATGCTATTCAAGATTTAATTCAGCATGGAAAATTAAATGCAAACGTGGCAGCAGCATTAATGTATTCTAATGATATTGATTTTCCTGGTATTCTAATCGCAGCACGTTTAAAAATTGATACTAAGAATCTTGATCAAACTTTAGTAACAGATACAGCAAATGAAATTAAAACATTATTTATGCCTGTAAGAGATGCTGTTGTAAGTTCTAATATAGAAGCCATTAAAATGGTAGATGGATGGCAAAATTTATTAGAGAAGAAAGCACTTTCATTAATAGCCCAAGATTCTAAATTATCTTATAAAGATGCTGCAGATAGAGTATTTAAAGAAATGATTACTGATAAATTTCTTATTGGAGAACATTATATAATTCCAAGACAATCTACAAATTATGACGACATCTCAGATCTAACAGCGGCTGCAGATATTTTTGTAACCAAACTAAAAGAACAAAATTTAGAAGTTCTTATGATGGGAGATGCGATTATGGACACTCAAACAGGATGGTTAAGTACTTATCAAAAAAATAATTTAGAAGCAAATGTCCAGTGGAGAAATACAGCTGATGGAACAGGTATTGAATTGGTTTATAATTTTTCTGGTGATACATATCCTGTTAAAAGTACAGGTGATAATTATGATTATGATGCAGGAGGTCCTGTTACTTTAACATGGGAAAATTTAGATGCGATTGCTTCTTATTATAAGACAACTGAAAAAAGAAAAGATGACGATCTTTTAAATGAAGAAAATATAATTATTAAGAGAAGATTTCCGTAATGGCTACGTTAACGTTACCAAAACCTGATGATAATGAATACCTAAAAGATATAGGTATGAATTTTTATAAAGCGACTAATGATACAATTTCAGAAGCTTCCTGGAAAGAAGGGGAAACTTTTAGAATAATGAATTTATCAGATCTAACAGGTGATAATGAAAGTAATTCAATTGCTAAAAGATTTTATGATCAAACAAAAGTTAAACCATCATTTACTGAGCAAGGAGAAACTCTAAGTGTCGGAGGAGAGATAGAATATTTTAATTCTATTACAGGAGAAACAGAACAGAGATCTGGAAATATATTAACAGCTCAACAAGCAAATGATAAATATGGATTAGATGGAAGACTAAATTTTAATAGAGATATTACAGTTGCCGAAGCTCAGATTATGCATGAAAGAAAAATTGCTGAAATGAAATATCAATTTATTATGTCACAAGCTGAAGGAGCTTTACAAAAATATTGGCATGGAATGGGAACAACTGCAGTATCTGCTATGATGGACCCAGTCAATATTGCTACATTATTCTTTACTTTTGGAACAGGGACGGCTGCTAATTTTATGAGAGTTATAAGTCAATCTGGATTAAATATGGCAAGACTTAGAAGAGGTTTAAAAGTTGGAGCTATTTGGACAACTGCTTTTGAAGTTCCTGCATATATGCAGAAAAAGCATGAACAAGCAGACTATACTATTCTTCAATCATTTTATAACGTTCTTGCTGGAACTGCATTAGGTGGCGGTCTTCATGTAGTTGGAGGTAAGGGTGCAGATTGGTTACAAGGGGTTTCTATGAAGCGTCATAAGGCTGCAATTGATTTAGCAGTTAACCAAATTAGTCATGATAAGGATGTAAATGTTGATGTTCTTTTAAAAGCAGTTAGAGATGTTTCTAAAAAGAAAAATATTCCTGATGGTAAATTAGCTCATGAAATTGACGGAGCAGATTTACAAAGAGCATATAATAAAAGAATTGGATATAAACCTCCTTTATTAGAATATAAACCTAGTAAAGATGATGAAGGTGTTACTGTCGGAGAAAGAGAAAATCCTCCTCTTGATTTTGAAAATTTAAACGGTGCTCCTTTAAAAGAAGAAGACTTTCAAATTACAGGAGAAAAATTAGGTTCTAATGATGGTAATGTTGCTGTGCATACAGCATCAGGTGATAAGTTCTATATTAAAAAACCAGCTAATAAAGATTGGGCAATTAGTGAAATGATTGCGTCGCATATTTTAAGAAGAATTTTAGGTGAAAGAGCACCTCTTGTTAGACCATTATTTAAAAATGGAGAATTCGTAGGAATTGCTTCTAAATGGAAAGAAGGAAAACCTTTAACAATGGAAGAAGTTAAAAAAGTAAGTGAAAATAATCCACAAGCATTTAAAAACTTTATGGAAACATCAATGGTGCATGCATGGTTAGGAAATAGAGATTTTGCAGCTCCTGGAAATTTAATTATTGATGTAAATGGCAATATTCATTCTATTGATATGGGTGGTTCGTTAAAATTTAGATCAATGGGCGAAATGAAAACAGACTGGGCTCCAGATAGAATTAATGAGATAATTGATTTTCTTGGTGGAAAAAATCCTGATATTTCTAAACACCTTGTTAATATGCAAGTAGAACATTTAGAAAATGCAATTAGAAAAATATTTCAAATTTCTAATGAAGAGATTGAAGGGATAGTAAGAGCAAATGAAGGCTTAGGAAACTTTAATAAAACAGAAGCTAATGATATTATTTTTATGTTAATTAATAGAAGAGATGAATTAGCTAGACAAAATATTGCTTCTCAATTAAAAGAACAGTATGGAAAATTAGATGTTAAAGCAGTTCCTAAAGATATTAATGATAGATTAATTAAAGATGATACTCTTCAATTAAAAGTTGATAAACTTGCACAATCAGAATATGGAAATTTAAAAAATAATAAAGTTAAATATAAAGTATTTTATTCTCATAAAGCCGCTTATGAATATATTTTAAAACAAAGAGATCAACTTAAAAAAATATTAACTAATAATGAGATAGATGCATTAATGACGTGGGCTAAATCAAGTAAGCATCTTCGTTTGTATGCTCATGCGCTTGCTACTAATAAAAAACCACTAGAAGTATTTAAAGCTGCTGGTGAGATGCCTTGGTCGGGGTCTATGGTGCAAATTAAACAAAGATATAACGCTTTATTAAGTGCTATAAGTAAAGTTAAGACCGCTGATAATTTTACTGTTTATTCAGGAAGAATGGCTAATCAACTTCAAGGAATTGAAGGCTTAAAATATGGCCCTCAAACAGCTGCCGAAGCTAAATTATTAGTTGGAAAAGTTATAGAAGTTCCTTCATTTTTAAATGGCTCATTATTGCATAATAAAGCTAAGGGATTTGCGATGGCTGCAGAACGTCCTGTATTAATTAGATTACATGTTCCTAAAGGAAGTAATATGACTTTTGTAGATAAAGGATTTAAAAACTCAAAAGGTTTTGGAGAAGCAGAATTTCTTATGCCTCCTGGAACTAAATTTAAAATTAGAAGAGCTTATTTTAAATATAGTCATGGGCAAGATGATATATTATATATTGACGCTCAAGTTATAGCAAAAGATCCATTAGGAGTTCAGAACATTGATGATATTATTAAAAACTCTTTAGCTTATTTTAAAAATAAGCATGGCACTGTAACTGCTGATGTAGAACTTGATCCAAAAATAAGAGCATTAAATGCAAGAGAAAAAGTTCAAAAAATAGAATCAGATGTTCATTCTAAAGAATTTACTCAAGTTAAAAAAGAAATAGATGATTTAACTGACGAGATTGTTTCAACTAATGAAAAAAGACTTCTTGACGAAGTGAATGATGTAAATACAAAATTTAATGAAGATATGAAAAAAACTAACTTAATAAAGAAAGCACTTAAAGCTTCATTGAATTGTTTAATAGGTAAAAAATAATGGCTGGATATAGAGATTGTATAGGAATATTTAATACGGCTTTAGGTAAATCATTTAATGAATTAAGTGAAGCTGAAAAAACAAAAGTATTAGATACAATAGGAAAAAAGATTGATAAAGAAAAGAAAATAGTTAAGGAAGCTGATCTTGAAAATAAAATTAAACAATTTTTAAGTAATGAATCTACTAAAGAAGAAGTACGATTAGCAATAGAACAAAGAGAAAGATTATTGAATATACAAGCAACAGAACGTATTCTCTCTCATTTAGGAAACTTTAAAGATAGAGCATTAGGACTAAGATCATTAATTGTAGGAACTGTAAGACTTGCTCGTGGAGCTAGAAAATCAGTAGACGCAGTAGGAAAATATCATTCTACTAAATATATTACTTCAATGATTAAGAAAATGGAAGAAGAAAATGTCTTTGAAGAATTTGTTTCAGGTAAAGTTGATGATGCAATAGCAGTAGAACTTCATGAAATGAAACCTGGAGGAAAATCTGGGACATCAGGAAACCCTACAGCGGAGAAGATTGCAAGGATTATATTTCAATTACAAGACCATTCTATTGATGCTTTAAATCGTCATGGAGCGTGGATAAGAAAATTACCTGAATATATTATGAGACAGACGCATAACCCTGTTCTTATGAGAAGACAAGGATTTGAAGCTTGGTTTAAAAAGATTCAAGAGACTGTTGATATGGAAAGAACTTTAGAGGGTGTAGATCCTGAAAAAACTAATCAATTTTGGAAAACAATCTATGAAGGGTTAATTACAGGTGTTCATTTAAAACACGAAGGAGCTGATTTTGCTGATGATATAGTGAAAGGATTTACAGGGCCAAGCAATATAGCTAAGAGAATGAGTAGTGCCCATAGATTAATCCATTTTAAAGATGCCGCGTCATTCATGTCTTATAACAGAGCATTTGGTGCTAAAAGTTTAAGAGAAACAATCGTTCTTGGATTAGAGCATGCTGGAAGAAATAGAGCTTTATTAGAAATATTAGGGCCGAATCCTAAAGCTATGATTAAAAAAATTATAGATATGGAACTAAGAAAAGCTAAAGCTGAGGGAAATATTAAACAAATTGAAGAATTTAGCAAGTATGCAACAAGCGAGAATAATTTATTTTGGTGGGGTTTTAAAGAAGTAGATGGGACAACAAGAATTCCAGGAAATGCGACAGCCGCACATTGGTCTTCTACAATAAGAAATATTCAAAATATGGCTAAATTAGGGATGGCGACTATTTCATCATTGACTGATGTTCCTAACCAAGTAGCAGAATTAAAATATCAAGGGGTAAATCGATTTAAAGGATATGCAATAGCATTTGAAAATTTATTTAAAGGAAGAGGCGCGAAAGGATCTGATAGAAGAAAAGTAGCACAAATGCTAGCTGTTGGTATGGATGGAATCATTGGTAATACATTATCAAGATTTAGTGCAAATGACCTAACTCCAGGGATGTTTGCAAAAGCACAGCAGTCTTATTTTAAATTAAATTTATTATCTCCTTGGACAGATAGTCATAGAGTTGGCGCAACTTATATGATGGCTAAAAGATTAGGAGAACAGGCTAATAGAACCTTTGATAAACTTGATCCTGAAACTCAGAGAATATTACAGATGTATGATATTGGAGCTAGAGAATGGGATATTGTGGTAAGTAAAGCTAAGTATAAAGGTGAAGATGGAAATACATTTATTGTGACGGATGCTTTAGAAGCTTTAGATGATGCAACAATATTAGCATATTTAAAAGCAAAAGAACCACTTCTTAAAAAACATAGCGCAAGTAAGATTTCAAGAACTAAGGATAGATTAGTCTCGGCTCTCGGTGCCTATTATGTGGATAGAGCAGATTTTGCTGTTCCTATGCCATCAGCTTCTGAAAGAGCCATTATGAATCTTGGAACACAAGACGGAACTCCTTTAGGAATTGCTGCAAGATTAATAACGCAGTTTAAATCATTTCCTATTACGGTATTACATAAATCTCTTGGAAGAGAAATATATGGATATGGCGCAGAAACATTAACTGAAGGACTAGTTAAAGGAAAAGGTTCATTAACGGGTATGGCTCATTTTATTGCAGGTACATCATTCTTAGGTTATATATCACTTTATTTAAAAGATCTAGCAAGAGGTAAGGAACCAAGACATTTTACCGAAGATACCGCTCATAATGCTGCCATAATTGCTGCTGCGATGGCGCAAGGTGGAGGACTAGGATTATACGGGGACTTCTTATTTGGACAATTTAATAGATACGGCAGATCAGCTTTAGCTACTTTAATGGGTCCAACAATAGGGCAATTTGATGACTTTATTGATGTATTTCAAGCATTAAAAACAGGAGAAGATCCGTTTGCTAAGATGGCAAAGATCATTCAAGGTAATACCCCATTCATTAATCTTTTTTATTTACGAATGGCACTAGACTATTTAATACTATATAACATACAAGAATGGCAAAACCCTGGGTATTTAAAACGGTTAGAACGGAAGATGCAAAAAGACTACGATCAAAGGTTTTATATTCCACCAAGTCGTGTTATAAAGAGAGGTGGTGATGGAAATTTACCTAGGATTATAAGTAATATGATAGGAGAAGCAACTAGATGACGGTATCGGCACAGAATAGTTATATAAGTTATACTGGGAATGGTAGTACA
>VTLG01003634.1_pt1 | contig 20081 bp, 34 predicted proteins | sample 4694571 | NCBI WGS metagenome assembly VTLG01 (sample SAMN12604809, study PRJNA352737) | marine metagenome | biome: ENVO:00000447; feature: ENVO:00000209|ENVO:00000569|ENVO:01000036; material: ENVO:00002151; isolation source: viral sequences binned using virsorter ... | reverse complement strand
GGAAAATATCCTAGCTCTGATGCTAATGGTTGTACTATACAAGCCCAATAGTAATTGTTCTGCATATTGCTTCTATTGTTTCTTTGCTTTTTTACTTTAACTATATAATCTGTTTCAAGTTCTTTTAAGTAATTAAAAAGAGTTTGTTTATCTTGATTATTGTTTATTACAAAATTCATAGTCTTGACATTCTTCTATCAAAACTGTTTTCTAGTTTATCTTTTAAGTGGTCGCTAAGTATTTTTCTAATCCTTCTATGTGAGACATCAAAGACTTCTTCCATTTCTTTAGAGCTGTTTGCTGTTGGATTATTATAAAAATACTCTATGACTTTCTTAGCAAGTGCTTTTGGATCTTTTACTATTCTTATTAGTTTTTTTGTCATTTAATCAAAAGATTCATTTATACCTCTTTCTCCTACTAGCTTTTCTTTTGCACTATCCCAAAGCATATCTCCTTTTTTAGTTAATGAAGGTTCTGTTCTAATTAGATTAGGCATACCTTCAGTAGGTTCACTATCCATATATTTACCACAACTACATACAACATCAGCAACCCAAGAACCATCTACATAAATAATTTTTGCTTTAGAAACTTCTTTGTTTTCTTTACCGCATTTACAAGTATATAAAGTCATTGTGCGAGTCCTCCTGTTTTAACATTACTTTCTTGGTATAATCTTTCTAGTTCAAAGTGTAATACATTTATTGCTTTTCTTATATCTTGCTCTGGTGGGTTACCTTCTTTTTTACCTGCTCTTAATATATATTGAAGTGCCTGAGCATTCCAAGCACTAAGACTAAAATCATCTACAATGTTTCTAGCTGAGTACCCATAAAGTTTTCCCTGATAATAGTGTGGTTCAGGACTCTCTTTGTAATCTTGTTTCTTTGTCATTTTCTAGTATTTTAATTAATCCTTTTTGTGTGTGAAGTTTTTTTGCATTAGGTCTTTTTCTGTATCTTTCTGGGTTGAATATAAGCTTGACTTCTTTTATTAATTCCTTAGCATTATACTTAACAACCCATCTTGATTTGTAGTGCATTTTGTGATTTCTTAAAAAGCCCAAATAATCTATCTTAAGCAATTGTTCTTTTCTTAATTTTTTTAAGTTTCTCATTCGCTGTATTTTTGATAAAGTTTTTTTATGCCATCATAACAAGTGGCTATACAACTACCACAATTTGTACCTGGTGAATAATTAGTGTTATGAATAGTGTTGTAAGTTTCTATCATTCTTTTTTTTGCTTGGTGATCTTTTGCCCTTCCTGTTTTTAAATCTTTCCACATATCTAATATTTCATCGATGATTTCTTGTGGCAAATCATCAGGAGTTTCTACTTCTGTTGTTTTTTGCCAATATCCCTCAGGACACTCCATTGGTGCTAACCTGCACTTCAATTTCATAAAACACAAACACCGCTTACAATTTCCTGTTGGTTTAAAATAATAAACACATCCTTTGCATATTTCTATTCTATCTTTATATACGTTATCAGGAACAAAAAAATTATTCATTTTTCTTCTTTTTTTCTTTTCTTCTTTTTTTTGGAGGTTTTGGCTGTGGAAAACCAAACATCATTTGATAACTTCCGCACTTATCTGGATTATACATCTTCATTTAATTGCTCTTTTAATATTGTTCTTACTTTATCTATTGTTGTAAATAAGCTATTCCTACTTATCTTAGTCTTAGCAGCGAGTGAATCGAGTGTATTGCCTTCTTCATAATAATAAAGCTTAAATAATTCACGATCGTACCAACTTTCTAATTTATCAAGCTGTTTATCTATTTGGTCAAGCTTCTGCCATTGATAAGTCTCTAGTTCTTCAGCAGCAATGTTTGATATATTTTGATAATAAGTATTATCACCTGCATAATCAATGTGAGTGATAGAAGAAGAACCATTACCCCTAAACCTATCAACACGTGTATAATATTTTTCATATTTATAATAAAATGGACTTCTTTTGCTTGTTAAGCTTCTTCTTAATACAACAGCTCCATATCTTATTAAGCCATCTTTACCATCTTTTTCCCAAATGCCTTTAAGTGTTTCAGGATTCATTTGCATAAAATACAGCATTAATTCCTGTACTGCATCATTTATCTTTTCCTTATCTTGACAAAGTCCGTATGACATCTCTCTGAACTTATCACTTAACTTTGATATTTCAAGATAGATATTATTCATCTTGGGGTTCTAGTTCATCGATCTTATCTGTAACATCAAAAACCATTTCATTTAAAACAGTTTTATATGCTTTTAAAACCGCAGCATTGCTTTTGGTTTCTAGTCCTGCAAAGAATCCATTTGTTGCTACCGATAAATTTATTGGGATTATCATTAACCAATCATACCAATTATTTGAAGAAGATTTAACTCCTGCACCGTAGTTGTTGTGGTATTCTATAATGATGTCTAATACTTCAAGATAATTTTTATATCTTTTTTTTGTACTTGCATCTTTTACAAACTCAGTACACATCAAAATGTAAGTCTCTATTATTGCTTTGTGCTTCTCGCTTGAATAGATTGGCTTTTCCATATTCAAACTTATAAAAATTTTTTACTCAATTCCTTTTTCTTTTTTTAAGTTTTCAACAATTGATTTGTAATAAACTATCTTTTCTTCATAGTCTACCCTTCCTAATTTAATTGTAGTCTTAGCTAGGTACTCTAGTTCTTGTGCAGTTCCTTCTCCATATTTTCCGTCAATATGTAAGGCAAAGCGATACTGCTGTCCCTGATCCCAAATATTGCATTTTTGACACTGTACCTCACAATTTCCATCTTCATTCCACCGAGTTGATAAAAATCGTCTAGACTGAAAATGACCATTTTGCATACGTTTGTAATGATCTACTTTACCACAAGTAAAGCATTGGCAAAGACCTGTATCTGTCGCTTCTCTTAGCCTTATATAAAGACTAAACCATTTATCTAGTTCTTTTTTAAGTTTACTGATTGACTTCATAGCCTAAGTCTTTACGCCATTTATCTTGTAAAGTTCCTTTTCTTAGGTAGTATTTTTTACCCCTGTATTCTGGTTCTTCTTGTTGTAGTTTTGCTCTAGCTCTTTTTATACTAGGAGCTGAGGTTAATTTATTAGCAGCATAGAGTCTAAGGAACTGTATAACTGTTGTGTTAATATTACCAAAACACAACCTAGTCATTTCATCAGCCCATATATTAGAACAAAGTCTGTTATCATCATCTCTTAACTCAGGATGTTTAGTTAACCAGTATTTTACTTTTTCTTTTGTTTTCATAATTCATCTTTAAATTTAGTGCAAAATATAGCTTCTAAAATACAAATTACAATAATTATTAGCCATACTGTTATTAATATATTCATCTGATTTTTCTTATTAACCACATTACAATGGCTGTTAATATTACCCAACCTATCATTTAATTCCGTATTTTAGTTTTTCTTCTTCAGTAAAATAACCGTTTGCTTTTAATTTATCGGCATATTTTAAAGCTTCATTATACATATAAGAATCTTTTTCTAAAACATATTCCATAGCTACACTTAAATAATCTACATTAGATTGAGTTTTATGAGCTTTATTTAATAAATCTTTAAATATTTCATAAGGTACGTTATCATCTTTTTTCATTTTTTTATTTTTTTTAATTTATAATATATATATCCAACAAATGGTGTTCCTAATAATAAAGACAATAAGCTTGGGTGGGGTTCACCACAGATTCCAATAGCGTGTCTTAAAAATTCTATCATTTTAATAATTTTGGTTCAGGTCTATAATAAGGTACTTGCTTAGGGTCATCACCACGATCAACTTTTGATCTAGCATCCCATATTAACTCTTTATGCTTTCTTAACCATTTCATATAGATTGGAATCGTAAAATGTATAAAATCAGAATTAATACTTTCTCTTATTCCTTCTTTAAAAGCATTTTCTGCATCTTCAAAATAAAAGTTTTTATAGACATTAGCCAAATCATCTGCTAACTCTTGAGAAAAATAACTAATAGTATCTTCTTCGACATTGGGTTGTCCTATCCCTATGTAGGTTTTGCTTACTAAATCTACTGAACACATTAATAAATCTTTCCTTGTCATACTTTTAATCAATCTCATTGTTCAAATTGTTTTTTTAATTTTTCTTTTACGTTTAAGTTTTTTTGTAAATGTTGATGTATTTTACTCATAGTGCTTTTTGGTTTGTTCCATTGTTTCTGATTTTTAGACCAACGTACTAACCTTAATTTTATTTCAAACGTGCTTTGTTTTTGAAATCTCATTTTCTTTTTACCTTCACACCAATAATTTATAAAGTCATCTAACATATCTTTAGGGTAATCAAAAGTTCTAACCTCAGCTTCAAATTTTTCTTTTATAGATATCTTATTAGTTATTGTTATTTTTTTATTCTTATTAATAGTTGTGCATTTAGTTGATGACAAGTTGTTAAGAAACTTCACAACTAGTTCTTCATTTATTTTGAAGTATTGTTTTGCAGGAACTCCTTTACGCTTAGTTTCTATGATTCCTGCTTTTTTAAGCGATTTAAGGGCTTTTCTTTGCTGATAAGCAGTAAGGGTTGTATCTTTCTGAATATTAGCTTCAGTGTTAAAAAACCAGCCATCAGTCATACCATTAGCTATAAAGTATTCTTCCTTTGATATTAGGTCAGCAAGTAGGACTGCTTCTTTCAATCCTATTTGCCGAGCTAAGTCTTTATTTAAAACTAAAAATGCTGTACTGCTTAATAAGTGCTTCATACTTTTTTTATAACGTAATTATTTTTATTTCGTGTTGGTAATCTTGGAGGGCTAACTTACAAATTTCATATTGATTATAATGTTCTCTGTAAGAAACTCTGACGTCTGTAATTAATTTACCTGAGATAATACGTATAGTAGTTTGATGATTTTTACTATGCTTAACACCATTTTTTCTCAAGTGATCTTTAAGATGGTACATATCTATAAAAGTCTTTTTAGCTTCTTTTATATTAACATAAGCATTGTATATCTTATTAAAAGTATCACGATAATAAGGAAATGATGAATAGTTAGCTGAGTGAGTTCTCTCATAATGATTAATGCTAGTTCTGTCTCGTTCTAATACTTTACCAATAACATCTCTATGAGTTTTATCTTCTAGTCTTGCAATCATACTAACAACAGCTCTTGGTACTTGGTATTTAATCCTTCTATTTTTAATAGATAAAGAACCTTTAGGCAACCCTACTAAATTTGTAGCAAGGTCGCAAAGGGTTTTAAAGTTATCTTCTGCTGTCATCTTAGAAAGGCATATCATCATCCTCACTAACTTCAGAGGTAGTTTCTTGTCCACTTAAATTTGCTATCAAATATCCATCAATATTATGATAGTACCTTCCTTTAACTTCTCTAGAATAAAGATTAAATTTTACATCTACTCTTGACCCTTCTTTTAAATCTCTTAGCTGTTTCATATTATCACCAAAAAATTCTATTACTACTTCTTTATTAAAATCTACTAGTGAATCTTGTTCTAAAAGTATAGATTGTTTTTGCCACTGTTTTCCTGCTTTAGATATTCCACTTTCAATATCTAGCTTCTTAATTAGTTTTCCTTCAATGTCCATTTTTATTTATTTATTTAATTAGTAAAAAAGGGATTGAAAGAGGACTTGTAAAGACCAAAGTATAACTGCTGAATTATTATTTAGAATTACTAACCTCTTTCAAAACCTATATTATTTATTTTTTAGTTTCCAATTTATATATTTTGTCAAAGTATCTCCATTTGTAATAATCAAATCTTTTTCAGGTGCATAAGGATATTCTCTACCGTTACTATGTTTCTTAGTTTGTAATATTTGCATAGGCAATCTATATAAGAATCTACCTATTCCGTGTTTTACACAAGCTCTTTTAAAAGCATCTGATGATTTACCCTTTTCTTTTTCTACATTAGATTCTGTACCTGTATCTGCCTTCCATACCCAACATTCACCTGCAAATATTCCTACTGCACAAAATAATTTACCATCTGCTTCATAATATTTATCTTGCCAATTTTCTACACCTACAACTTTATCTAGTATATCCATACAATCTCTTGCATCTATATAAGCTACACAAGTTGCTTTTCCATACTTTGTTGATTGTACTCTCCATTTGTAAGGGAGTTCTTTTTTTAAATCTTCTAAATTCATATCAAATTAATTATTAAAGGTTGTTTATTATTATTTTTATAGTGCATCCTCCAACTTGGTTTAAGATCAATAGACCAACTGTCTTGTTCTTGCCAACCATAATCTCTTAGCATTTCACAAAACTTATTGTAAATTTGAAGTTTAGTTCCTATAACAACAACTGATCTATTGTTGTCTTTAAAGTCAAAGTTAGAAAATCCACTTACACTTGGTAATTGAACTGGTATGAACTGAGGTTTTAACAACCATTCTTCAGCTATTACTTTAGTATTGTCTAATGGTTTGCCTGTAACCCAAGATACTTTAGGTTTATTATAATCTATACTTTTCATTAGTAATTCCAATGTATATGTAGTAAACCTGACGCTACCATTAATACAAAAATACCAATACAAGTTAAATAATGTCTAGTATCACTTATCTGACTTTTATCTTCTTTAAAAGAATCAGGATAATCATAGTTGTTATGGTCGTTCTTAAAAAAGAAATCTGCTGCTTGTTTTGGATTTAACTCGTAAGAGTGTCCGTACTTCTTGTGTGTAACTTTCATAGTATAATTTTTAAATGTTTTCATACAGCAAAGATAATAAATAATATTGTTATCAACATAATTATTATCAAAGTTATTAACAATTTAACTGTTAATAGGAAAGTTACTAGATAAGGTGGGTTATAAACCGAGCAATAAAACTATTATCATAATTAAAATATACATTATTAATACTCTTTGTTTATATATTTGTTCTTTACGCATATTAAAAATAATGTACAAGTCTAGCTATTTGACCTGATTCTTTAGAATGTATAAATCCTTCGACTGCTTTTTGAACACCACAAAAACCTTTTCGTGAGTGCCAACTGTCTGTACCACTTGGAGAACGCATATATTCAACTGTAACTCCTATAAAGTCTTTAGCGTCTCTCCATTTGTATTTCACTTTGTGATGTAAGTGATGTAAATACCAATATCGATATTTAGTTTCTGACCATTCATTAGGTCTTTCATTAGCCATTAGCATAGGTAGATTATCCATCTTAGCTCCGTCTCCGTGTTCTAAACCAATTAAGTTACTACCATATTTGTAATACTTTCTGTGTGCTACACTAATATCAAAAGTAATGTCTTTTGCTTTCCTAAACCAAGATTTTAAAGCGTGTGCTAAATGAAAGCCACTTTGATAATCGTGGTTACTCATAGAATGAACAACATCAACAGGAGCTACTTGTCTTAGAGTTTCAATACATTTAACATATAAATCTAATGCTACTTCAAAGTGTTGCCACCATTTACCATTTACATCTTGCCTAGTTCCTGCTGTTGTTTGATTATAGACATTATCAATATGTAGTATGTCATTACCTACACAAAATAAAACCCTATCTATATTAAAACCATTTGCTTTGCTTAAAAGCCCTGTAACACCTTCTAAGACCCTATCATAAGCAATTTCAGTATTATATTCATCACCTGTTTCAAGTGCTACTGCAAGTTTTCCTATATGAATATCAGCAGGATTAATAACTAAAAGATTCTCACCTTTAGTTCTTTCTATTTTAGGGTATGTTGGTGCGTGTTTATCTATAAGATTTTTAATGTCTTTAAGTAGATCAGTTTGTTCTGCACCATATTGTTCTTTAGTTACAATAGAAAATCGTAACTCTCCTGACATACTTTGCCAATGTTTAACACTTACTATATCTTTTTTATCTATACCTCTCTCTGCAAGATGTATATCAAGAGCAGTATTACCATTGACATTAATTAAGTCCTGTCCTCTGAATTCATTGATTAACTCAACTTCATCAGATGACAGTCTTAATCTTTTTCCTACCTTTTTATTTTTTTGCAACGTCTGCAATACCTTGAGCGCCAACCAATGCCGCTATACTAAAAAGTATATTTTTAACTTCTTCAGGATTTAAACCTAAAGTATCACTAAGTAAAGTTGCTATACAGCCAATAGCAGTATATAGAAATTTACGACTAGAGATTGCTCTCTTTAATGTTTGTACTAAAATCCATTCTCTCATAATTATTTATTTTTGATTATTAAATTAATATTTTCTCCGCCTAAATTAAGTATTTCCTTGATTACTAAATCCATAGCTAATCTTGAATTATTAACACGGTCTTGTTCACGAGTTTGTCCTACTAGAATACAGCCACTCGTATCGGCTGATGTATTACCTCTATGAAATAGAATATAATCTCTATTAGGTACTTCTTTTACTAATAAGTGTAAATAGTCTCTTGATGCACTTTCTCTTGGTAATCTTAACCGAACATCATATACACCGTCAGGAATGCAAGAGATATTTCTAACATTATTTTTCCAAGGGTTTTCTAAGGTTTCACAAAAAAATTCACCGTTTAAAAACAACTTTCCTAGAGTTGATTCTTCAGTAAATGTATCACGTATAATAAGTAAATTTATTTTACTCAAAATAGGCTTTGTAGATTTTAACACCCTTAACCTCTCTAACAAATTCTTTACGAACTTTAACAGCGTTTTCATCTTTTTTAAAATATTTTGGGTTTTTACTATTGAGCTTTCTTTTTTTCATAGATAAAAAATTTATAGATAGTAAATGCTATTGCGAGTATTAGTGAAATGAAAGTTAGTATTTCATTACAATCAGTGATACTAAATCCAATAGCTGATCCGTTAGCTAGTCCTACTTGTATTGTGTCCCTTAGGTCTGTCATTTTTATTATGTTTTGGCTTTTTATCCAAGTAGGATTTTAGCTTAGTTATGTTAGTTGATTTTGTTTTATAGTATTTCTTCATTAATCGGACGCACTTAAAAAGTTTCTCAATGTAAGTTTAGTTCCTTGTTGCATTGGTCTTTCAAGGTTCATACCATTATAGTAGGCATTTCTATCTGGTGAAATATCTGCTCCTGTATTTGTACTGTATTCAGGAAAACTTGATAAATTATTAGTAATATATTTTATCATTCTTTCTGTAAAATATTCTGCATTGTTCCTAACCTCCTCTCTAAGATGTTGTGCTTCTTCTGTACTAAGTGCTGTACCTGTTTCTGAAGTCTTTGAGTATATATTACCATTCTCAATTTTAAAACGAAGATAAGGAATACACATATGCAAAGCCCACGAAGGAAGCATATCACCAATGTATTCATCCACTAAAGTCTTGTAAGCTCCTGCTAGACTACCTGCTGTAATATCTGCTTCAAGCTTTTGATATAAATCTGTGCCAAGCTTAGGCTCACAGTAGATTCGCTGTGCCTGTAACACATAGGGTAAAATTAAATTTGGGTCTACATTTAGGTTCATCGCAGTAGATGACTTTAATTTTTCTTCTGATATAAATAGTACGTATGCCATAAGTTGTTGATTATCAGTTTATTATCTTGGGTTTAAAAACCCTTCGTTTTTCATAGTCTTAGGTGCTTTTGCAACTAGACCATCATTTCTTTTTATTGTAAATCCTTCACTTCTTGCTTTTGTAGCTGTTATTATTTTGTCTGTTGTAACATTATCAGGATAAACTACAAAACCCTCATCACTTGCTTTAGCTTGATATATTCTACGCTTCCAATAGTGATGACATACCGCTCCTCCTTTGTAGAGCCAGATTGAGTAAGTTGCCGCACCTCTCGGTCCGAATCCTGCATTTACAGGTATCTGTGACATTCTTAAAATATCTTCTTTTCTGTAAACTTTTCGTGAAGCCATCATAACAGAGCAAAAGTCTCTTGTTTTGCCATCACCAGGAACAGAATTATTTTTAGTATAAATGTATCTTACTTTAAAGAATTTATCACCTTCTTTATTCAAACCATCTTGCTCACTTCTTACATTTGGATTAGCTCTACCTGTCGAAACAAAATCAAACTTTTCATTTGCTATTTTATTTAGCTCATCTTCAAAGTCAAAGTCTTGATGTTCACCATCTACAATTTCATCATCTATAACCTCCCATCCTTCCGGTATATCTTCACCAAATTCAGTAATAAACTTAGAAAGCTCAGTTGCTTCTTCGTGTCCATCACAAGCCATATAGACTGTTTGACCTTCTAGTTCGTGTTCGTGATACCCTTCACACCCTTTTGTCTTTGCGTGTTCTTCAGCTTCTTCTATTGTACTAAATACAGGCTGACCATCGATCATACCTACTTTACTTAGTTTTACATCTTGTTCTACTGTATTTTCATCACCTAATGGTTCAAGCCCTAAAGATTCTCTAATTTCGTCTGTTGTCATAACTTCTCTAACAGTTTTAGAATCAAATTGTACTGTAATAGGTTTTAACTGAACAAATTCAACTTCTAAGTCCATATTGTTTACAGAGAATATAGACTGTAAAGTGTCTAGTATATTTAATTGGAATGGACGAACAACAGTGTTAATATAAAAATTTGCAGCGTTTGTAAGCTCGTCTGTATTGCTTGAGAAGCCATTAGTACTATCAATACCCATAAGTGTCTTAGAAGTAACCCTATGACCTGTGAGGATGTTCTGTACTAAAAGTTCTTGAAGTGCCAAGTATTGTTTATCTAAGTCTGCTGTATTTAAAGGTGTAACTTCAGGTGCGCGGTTACGATCATCTGAGAAACTTAAAATAAATTTACCAGCATTGGACGCAGAAGTGAATTTTTGGGTAAGACTTTGTTCTATCTGAAAACGCTCCTCTTGTGTAGGAACTCCATTATTGAAGGCAAACATATAACTGCCTGAAAATGAATTGTTTATGTTGTTTAAATGGAATTCGGCTACCTTCTGATCGACAAGCGCCCAATTATTCGCTGCTATGTAATCAGGTGTGTGGTATATGTCCATATTAGGTGAATAAGCACCTGTGTAAATTAATTGACTACCTGATGTTCTGTCATTAATGTCAAATGCTGCAATAGGATAAGGCTTGTTTGTTCTAGTGTTTGACCAATCAGCAGATATAAAATAAGTGTCTACTTTTCCAAATTCATTAGGTCTACCTGCTCTTACTCTTTCAACAGGAACGTGATAAATAGAATTTATTTCTGTTCTTTCTCTATTCCATACTATGTGAATAGCATACGCACCTTGAAGTTTAAAATCAAAAGATACTTTCTTAATTACTTGATGTAAAGATTCTTTGCTGTTTGCATTACGCATAAACTTTTTAAGCTTTACAAAAGCATCTAAATTTGTATCGGCATCTGTACATATTAGATTTTCTCCTGCTATCATTTCAGCAGTTGCATTTATTACAGCAGCGTGAGTAGAACTGTTGTAGTATAAATCAATAAGAAACTGTGGATAGAGGTTTTTCCAATCTTCTGTACCGTATTCTATATAGTCTCTACCACGAACCTCTTGTATTATTGGAGCTGTTGTTGTTTCTAAATTGATTGATAAAATATTTTCCATATTATAAGTTTGATAAGTAATCGTTTACGTAAGCAGTAAGGGTTGCGTTTTCTGTATCATATATTTGAATTTCGCTTATAGTACCATCAAAAGGATTTTGGTCTCCATCCCTAACTCCTATTGCATCAATTTTTGCTGTTCCTGATAAAGTTTCAGTATCTGCTTGTGCTGTTCCGTTTTTGTATAATGTTATTAGGTTAGAAGCATTTCTAGTAATAACTAAATAATCGTCTCCAAAAGTTCCACTATCTAAAGTAAAATCTGCTTGAGATCCCCCTATTTTTATTCTCCACTGTGAACTTGTTTTTATTTGAAAAAAGTGACCCCCATCATCGTTGTCGCCTAAAACTGTTATATTTACTGCTGAACGATTTAACCTTACACCAATAGTAAACGCTCCAGTTAAAGAGATTTGACTACTACCTAAGTTTTGAGAAGCAGTTTTGTCAAATGTTAACTTTCCAGTAGAAGCATCGTACGCAGGTTGTTCACTTGCTGTTGCTTGAGTCATATCAAAACTGTTAGTAGAACTATCAGCCCAAGTAGAAACATCAGAACCATTTAAAGTAATACCTACTTTATTTTGATACCAAGCTTCTAGATTTGCTTCATCAGAAGGAGACCATCCTCCTCTAGGAGTAACAGTATTTAAACTTAAACCTAATTTTAGAGATAACATATCCTATGTAGTTGCTCCTTCAGAATAACCAATACCAACACCACTCGTCAAAGTGATTGCGGTTACGTTCATAAACAAGCTTGTACCTGCTGGTACAGTTGTATGTAGTGCAGCTTCTCCTGTTGCATCAGCCACAGTTATTGAAGCTATTACACTTTCAACTGGAAAATTAACACAGTAAAAATCTTTACCTGATTGTGCTGCTGTTGTAAATATTTCTGTACCTCCATTTTTTCCTAATTGCTCCATTAAAAGCTGTTGTACGTTTTCTATTGCCATTTTTTTATTTATTTATTGTCCGTAATATATATAATTTGTTCCTGCTGGTTCTTGTCTTTGTGTATATTGAACCTGCTGTGTTCCGTCTTTTTCTGCTACATACATCTTTCCTTTTGTAACTAATCCTTGAACTACTCCTTTATTACTAGCAGCAGGACTTAATACATCAGTTTCAGTTGCAGGTGCATTACCTGAACCTATTGTAACTGTTCCAGTCCAAGAAACTTCATAAGCTTCATATTTATAATATCCTGCTGGTAAAAATTTAGTTTCACCTGCATACATATTAGGAGTCGTACTATAAGTCATTCTAAGAGTAGTATATCTGTCTCTTATAGTTTCAGCTCCTGCATAAGCATATTGAACAGAACCATCCATATCATTTGTAAATTTCATCAAATGTCTAATGTTAGTTGAAGCAACAGAAGTATCAATACGATTGTCTTCAGTTTGAATATATATGTCAAGTTGTGTCTCTGTTATTGCTTGGATCATACTATATAATAGAAAAAGTCTGTTTTTATTTGTCTTATGTTAGTATGTAAAAGAAAAAGGTGGACAAAAGCCCACCCTAATCAAGAAAATATGAAAACTACTAATTAAGATGTAGTAGGGAAAGTTCCAGCTTCATTAATGAATCCAGCTTGATCCCACGGTGTTGTAGTGTAATCTTCTAAGAAAGCGAAAGGTAATGCTTCTAGACCATCAAAGGTCAGTGTGTAACCATTTCTATCTCCGAAAGCTGCACCACTATCAATAGTACCTGCATTAAGTTCCATTCCATTTGCCATACCTAATGCAATAAATACATCGTGTCCGTTTGCTAATTGTTGATTTAATTGAGCAAAAATTCTAACTTTAGTTTGCCCCAATAATTTTATCTCGTTCTGATCTTCTTTGGTGAGTTTATTAAGAATAATATTTACAGTTGGTGTATAGAAAATAGTTCCGTTTTCTCTACTACCTGTAATAGTGTCTGTCACAGAAGCTACACCAAGCGGCATAACATACTCAAAAATAGTAGTAGCATTCCAATCAATTGCGTCAATTTCTAATTTGTGAGTTGCGTCATAAGTGTAAGATACATCCTCATCATATACAGAAAAGAATATTTTTTTTACACCTCCACTGATTCTATTACAGTCAAGTCCTCTACCTTTTGTTAGTGCTGTACAAGCCATTTTATTTTATTTTTTAAGGTTAAAGGAGCAAGGGTTTTTACACCCCTGCTTCTTGTAATTTGTTTTATGCTACTCTTACGATATCAGCTACAATACCTTGTCTAACACCTGCATTGTATCTTGTTACAATTCTTAAATTATCTGAACCATCTAAAGCACTCATATCTAAAATTTTGATTGAAGCTCCATCTGTATCAGAAATAAGATCTGTACCAAAGAATAAGTTGCTTTTTTGTGCCACAACTAATTCATCATTTGACATTCCGTTACATACAGCTAATTTTACACCGTTAAACATTGGGATATAATCTTCACTCATATATGCATAAGGGAAGTTAGTTAAAGCTGAAGATGCTTGGATATACATTTGGTAAGAAGTTGGACTCATATAAATATATAAATCATCTTTACCAAATAATGCGTCTGATATACTTTCATACGCTACATTTAAGTTTGCAATTATGTTTCCATTTGTAAAAGGTGAAGCTGAAGCTGCTACTTGAGTTGCTCCTGCACCTAATAAAAGTCCTACTGCTCCAGTTACGAATCCTGTAAATTCTCCGTTGTTTGCTGTATTACCTGTCCAGATACATTTTTCAACTTGTGATGAAACGTTACCAGCCATATAAGATATTACATAATCTGTGAATTCTGGTGCTGGTGCTCCTCCTGCTCCTGCTCTCATTCTTAACGCTTCCCAAGAACTTAAAAGATTTTTCTTACACAAATCAATATTAATCTGGAAAGGTTCAACTTCAAGAACACGTTCACCTAAATCAAGTGTTCCGTGATCTGTAAAGTCGCACGTTGCGTCTCTTACAACATTTGCTGCTCCGAGGGTCTGCACATTCATTTTGTATTTTACGTTTTCTAAGACTGTCATAAAGTCTAAAGATACACTATCTTGAAGTGCTGCTGAAATATAAAATCCAGCCGCCGTACCCGTAAACGTTTGAGTTACTGTTGGTTCTGCCATTTTTTTTAGTTTTTATTAATTAATTATTTTATTTATTTATTTTCATTAAGAATCTCTCATTAGGAGTCATTCTACTGATTTCTTTTTTAGTATACTTTCGTGCTTCGTTACTAAATTTATTTACGTTAATTGGTGAGTCAGCAGGACTAGCTGCTAATTCTGTTTTTAGTTTTTCATTCTCAGCTTTTAATTCTTTTATTGCTTCTACTTCTTCTGCTGAAAATTCAACTACTTCAGTTGTTTTAATTGACTTAGGTTTGTCAGATACTTCTTCAGATACTTCGTCATTCATTTCTACTTCTTCTGAATCTCTTTCTCCTAGTCTTTCTTTAATGTCAGCAATAGCATCCATTAAGTTATCTACCTTGTCTTTCATTTCTTCATAAGACTTAGCCCAGTCAGCTTTTTCTGCATCTGTTTCTGGAAAAGCAAATTCAACAGCTTCTGACATTTCGCTGTATTCTTCTTTTTCTTCTCTTGCATCTACTTCTTCTTCAGTATCAGTCTCTTCCGTTTCTGACTCCATCACTTCACCAACTATACCTTCTTCTTCAACTCTGAAAGTTACTCCAGTGTCAGTCTTGTAAGTTCCGATTGGTAAAAGTACAGTCGTTCCGTCTTCTAATAAAACAGAAACATCTACACCTACTTCTAATTCTTCAGCAGTAGAAACGAAAATTGTGCCACCGTCTTCGCTTTTAGATTGCCAAGCTAATTTGATTTCTTCCTCAGTTTTATTTAAACCAAGTGCTACTAGTATTTGTTCTTTAATGTCCATAGTTCTTTTTTAATATAATAGATAAGTTAGTAATTTGTTTGATTTTGTATAATTTCATTTAATGCTTGAAGTATTTCTTCATTAGTTGGTGTCTTTTCTGACATAGATTCCATTTTGTCTGTAAAGTACCCTTCTATTGAAAGTCCTTTAAGTTCACCATCTTTTATTCTATTCCAAAGTTCATCATTGTTGATTTTCATCTTAACGAACCAAGTTCCGTTAGGTAGGTCATATCCATATAATTTAGATTTGTCCATATCACCTTCCTTAATCCAACTCTCTACTGTTAAGACACCTGATACTCTATCTTGATGTTCATACGTAGCTTTATGATGGTTGTTATGTTTTAAATACAATTCTGATGCCTTTCTTACTGTATCAGGGCTAAAATATACATAGTATTCTGAATCAGTGTTAGGGTCGTATCTAAATATTTGTTTATTAGGGATAAGTGCTGGACTAACCAACATTCTTTTTTCTTCATCCACTTTAGCAAAGGTCAAGTTATTTTTCTCTTTTCCAAAGTAAACAAAGTCCTGCTCGATAGCAGGTGATGATACTAGACTAATAGCATCAATTGCTAATTCTTGACTATCATCACTTATTACAAGCTCTCTAATAGTTGTAATCTTTTCGTAATAATCTTTATTGGCAGCTTCACATTCAGCTACTGAATCATATTCACAGCTTCCTGTTTTACCCCATTTATATTTTCCGTTTTCGCATTCTTCGCAAGGCATATTTATATAATAGATTTAATTAATATTCATTTGATTTTTAAATTGTAGCTCTACGTCTTATGTTAGCTAATTGGTTTTGGCTATTGGTCATTTCATCCGTTACAACAAATGCTTTCAAAGCTTCAGGTGAAGCACCACCTGTTAAATCAAAAGATCCTGATAACATTTGAGGTGCAGGAGCAGCAGCTTGAGTACCACCACCTACACCACCAGTTCCTCCTCCTCCTCCTCCTCCACTTGTTGGTGCAGACATTATTTTTTGTAATTGCATAGCTGAAAAAGCTCCTGCCAATCCTGCCTGTACAATACCATAAGTTCCTCCTGTTGCAGCCATCATAGGTATATTAGCCACACCTGAATTAAAAGCATTCTGAACACTTTGAATACCTGAAATAGTAACTTGTGCTATTGCTGCAGCTTTTCCAAGTTTACTACCTTCTCCAGCTATTCCCTCTACTACTTTTAAACCATTTAAAGCCATTTCTCTCATCGCATCTTTTACTGATTTGTCTATTGCAATTTCTCTTTGCGCTCCTTTTTTATCTAATGCTTCTTTCTTTAATCTGTATTGCTCATCTAGTATAGCTCTTTCTTCTATACTTGCAGCTCGGTAACCCATAGATTCTGTTTGTGCTTCTCTTTCTATTCGCAAAGCTTCTTGTTCTCTTGCAAATAAATCTTCTATTGCTAATAAATTATTTTCTTTTTCTATTTCAGCAAATCTTGCAGCTCTCTCAAATTTACCTTCTGCTCTTTTAACTTCTGCATCTACTAAAGCTTTTGTCATAGCATCAATTTCAGCCATTTTTTCGTCGTGTCTTGCTTTTTCTTCAGCACGAATTTCTCTCTCTAAAGCATTAACTTCAGTAACAACTCGTCTTCTCATTTTAACAGAAGCTGTTTCTTTTTCAATAATTTCTGTTTGTAATTGAGCTAATCTTTGTTCATCTTCTGCTGAATTTTCACTTAAAGCCATTTCTTCTTTTTGAATCTGCATTCTCTCTTTCGCTAATTCAATTTCTTTCTCAGTAGTCTCGGCTTCTAATTCTAGTGCTTTTTTTAGATTGTCTAATCTTTCTTTTGCTGATTTGGTTTCATCTTCTGCAATTAATCTTGCTTTTTCTATTTCTTGTCTAGTTTTGGCTTTTTGAACCATAAATTCCATATCAGTGTCTCTCAGTGCTTGAGTTCTTTGCTTCAATTTATCCATAGCTGCAACTTCTTTAGTAATTTCTTCTGTAATTCCTGCAAAAGTTCCTTTTAAAACATTACCAGCTTTTATAAATTCACCTGAAAATACAAAAGTTAATGCTTCACCTACTTTACTAATTCTATCTATTAAAACACTTGTTACGGTGCTTATAGCATTGAATGCTCTTGCTAATTGGTCTGCACCTCTTTTTGTACTGGTAAAAAAAGTTACTAAAGAACCAACTGCAATAACTAAAGCACCAATTCCTGTACTCATTATACCAGCTTTAATTGTTGCAAATGAAGCCTTAGCTGTTGCACCTACTGTTCTAAATCCAGCTTTGACATCGTTTAATGATACACCCATTACTCTAAATTCACTAGCTAAAGCTTTTGTGTCCTTAGTAGTTTGTCCTATATCTGATTTTACCTTTATATTTATTTCTTCAGTTTTTCCTGCCATATCTTATATTTTAAAGTGCTGTTGATGATTGAAATTGAGTGAATCTAATACTAGCCACCCACTCTACTGTTTGACCTGTTCCCCCTTTTACTGTTAATACATAATTTGTTCCTGATACTGTTGAAACAGGTGACCACCCTGTTGTTGTTCCTGATGAAGCAGGTGATGTTCTGGTTCTTGATATACTAGCTGTTCCTGATTTATTTATTACAACACCCCTTTCAACCCAAGCTTTAAAAGAACCTGTTGCTGAACCAGATTCAGTTGCATCAACTGCTAGAATATCAGCTTGAAAATACATAGCTGCATTTAAAGGAATTGCATATAAGCTGTTTGTTACATTATTTAAAAAAGCATTTGTTGTACTATTATCAGTTGTTGTATGTCCATAAATCAAAGTGGTTACTTGCCTTTCACCAAGTATGCTTTTTTGATCATTACCACCTAATACTATTGAATTATCAGCAGTTGCGTTACCCAAAGTTCCATAAACAAAAGTATTATTTACACCACTAGTTATTTCATTTCTATTTCCTGCAATAATGTTGTTTTGTGTATCACCATTAACCACATTATTAACCCCCATTACATAAGTATTTCTAGTTCCTGGTATTACATTGTTTCCTTGACCTCTTATGACATTATCTAAATTGGTAAAAGTTCTATTCAAGGTTTGGCTATTTTTAAAAGCCCTACAAGTTCCTGTTGCTATGTCATAGGTATAGCCATAAGCTTCACATTGTTTTTGATTAGGACTTACTTCAATAGATCCATTAGTAAAAAAAACTTCTCCTATTGAGGAGATCCTACTTGGTTGTACTTCAAAACCTGATTTGTATGGTATTAATTGTGCCATTATGGTATAAGTATAAATTCAACAGTTGATAAATCTTGTGGTTTATAATCTATTCTGTTTACTCTAAATTCTCGATTCTTTATCATTACCGTATCAAAGAATTTAAAAGTATTAATGTCAGCAGGATTTAAATCTACTTTAATAGTCATAATTCTTGTATCTGGATTATAAAGCTCATTGTAATAAGAAGCCCAGTACATATTAAATAAATTATTAACTGTTGGCTGGCCAATAGGTGGTAATAATTGACAAGCTCCAAAATGAAAGTCTACTGTATCAGTAGTTTCAGGAGGTGTTGATGTTACAGTTGGTATATCTGTTAAATGACTAAATTGTAAGTACCCAGCTAATTCGTGTGCAGCAACACCATTTTGTGTAGGAACATAATAATCTTGAAATGCTATTTTAAGACCATTGTTAAAAAGGATTCTAGGACTGTTACCAAAAGCTGATGTAACTCCTTCATCATCCATAGTATAAATACTTGGAACAATTAAACCTTGAAAAGGAAAATCTAAAACCTTTGGAATTGTTGCTGCAAAAGGTTCTGCTATTATATCTTTTTCACCAGTCAAAGAAGAAGCGTTAATTTCATTTGCTATTTTACTTCCATACAAATGACCTTGTACATCTCTTTTATAAACTCTAAAAGCTTCATCATCTTCATCCTCTACAAATTTAAAATTAGTTTTTCTTTCTAAATCTGTTAAAGGTTTTAGTTTAATTTCTGTAATGTCTATTTTTTCTGTCCAATCGTGAGCAATACCTCTTGATTTTAAAGATAAGTCTGAAACTGATCCACTTGCTGTATTGTTTATAAATACATCTTCATAAGGTTCTATAAGTATATTATTAGGATTGTCAGGATCAGGTATGGATATTAAATTGAACATAGTCATTATACCTTTTAAAAATTCCCATTGTCCTAATTCACCCCTTTGTGCAGTTAATAAGTTAACAACTGAAGTTGCATTATTTGAAACTATAACTTGAAACCAACTAGTTAGACTTGTACTCATTTTTACTTTATTATTATCAGCAGCAAATGTGCTTACATAACTTTGTACTTGCAAATACTCTCCTGATTCTAATGTAGTAGCTAAGTCAACAGGAAACCCTTTTTGTACAGTAGGTGCTATCGCAGTATTACTTTCTGCTAAAACCTCTATAACTTGTCCTGCTGAATTAAATTTAGCTAGTCTTATATTGTTAGAATATGTCGCAGTAGTTCCTACATTGTCTAACCACACTTGAGCATATATATTAACTTCTAAATTATTTACAGGTGATGTAAACTTATAGTTTGTATTATCCCAGTAAGAATATACACCTCCTGTATTAGTAACATTTGTGCTAAATTTTATAAAAGAACTAGCATTAT
>VTLG01002713.1_pt1 | contig 20083 bp, 24 predicted proteins | sample 4694571 | NCBI WGS metagenome assembly VTLG01 (sample SAMN12604809, study PRJNA352737) | marine metagenome | biome: ENVO:00000447; feature: ENVO:00000209|ENVO:00000569|ENVO:01000036; material: ENVO:00002151; isolation source: viral sequences binned using virsorter ... | reverse complement strand
ACGGCTGATCTCAATGCGAATCAGAAGGCTGCATTGACATCACTCGTATACAATGTGGGCCAAGGCTCATTCAAAAAGAGCAAGGCTCTAAAGGCGTTAAACGCCGGTGATATGGACGAGTTCAAGAGACAGGCTTTCTCTAAGGAGCAGGGCTGGGTCAAGAGCAAGGGTAAGTTCGTGAAAGGACTTCATAACCGCAGACAGAAGGAACAGGCTCTTTTCTTTGGCTAATCTAACTGACGAGACTAAGCGACTTCTACGGAAGTTATCTGCATCACGCAAGACCGGCACGCCAAGCACACTTGCTCTTCATGGGTTGCTTGGGCCGTCTGGTGTAGATGTCGATATGCAGTATATGGCCGACCAGAACAGGATTAGGAGAGCTCACAAGGGCGGTGGCACGATTGGTGGCACTATATCGGGAAGGGATATCAGGGTTAATCCTACCCTCGTAGAAGATGCCGGCCCCATTCTCAGCCATGAGTTAAAGCATAATGCTCTATTTAAGATGGGTATTCCAAATTGGAGGGCAGGTGTACAAGGACATCATGAGTTTATTGATCCCAGCATGACTCCAGCGGAAGGGTTTAAGCGTCAACCTCCAGTTGTAAGTGCTACCGGCCCAGATATGTCTCGTGATCCAGAAGACCCTAGGAGGAAATGGTGGCGTCAGCCTGGCGGTAATAAAGGATATTACTCTAGCCAATATAATGCTGCACCATATTTATACACTGATGATTACAAAACTACTGGAAAGCAGGGTAGAGGTGGCGCATATTATGGCAGATATTTCCAAGATAAACTTGCAGAGTTAGAAAGGCAGAAGGGCCATAGACTTCGTAGGTGGTGGGCTGAGAATATGCAAAATAGAAGGATACCTCACGGATTATGAGCGCAATGCAAGACAAGTTCGTTGAATCCTATTCCTTAACTGGTAATGCTACTCAGTCTGCTATAGAGGCAGGATACTCTGAGAAGACAGCCAAGCAGAAGGGATATGAACTTAAAAATATTTTAAGGGAACAGATCAATGACCAGACTCAAAAAGTCCTTACAGACAAGATACCCTCAAGCCTACACTTTCTATCTGAACTAGCAGAAAAGGCAGAGAGCGAGAGTGTTCGTCTTGGGGCAATCAAGGATTTATTGGATAGAGCAGGGTTGAAACCTGTAGAGAGAATCGAGCAAACTAACATAGAACAAATGTCGAATGAAGAAATCCAAAGGGAACTCGACGCACTCCTCAAACACTAGGGCATTAGAACTCCTGCGGGAGCAGAGACAGCGTGAGCGCTATTCTAGGATCGATTCTTACGACCCTTACCCCTACCAGCTAAAATTTCACAAAACAGGCTCAGAGGCCAACCAGAGGCTCCTGATGGCTGCTAACCGCATAGGCAAGAGTTATTGCGGTAGCATGGAGCTGAGTTACCACCTTACAGGCTTGTATCCAGATTGGTGGGAAGGAAGGGTATATAAGCAGCCTATCATAGCGTGGGCTGGTGGTGTGTCAAACGAGACAACCAGGGATATTGTTCAGTTTGAATTACTGGGTTCCCCCGATGACCCAGACGCTTTTGGTTCCGGTACTGTACCGAAAAATCTAATAATAAAGACCGAAAGGAAGCCTGGGGTTCCAAACGCAAAGAGCGTGGCACTTATTCGCCATGTTTCCGGTGGGAACTCTTCTTTATTTTTCAAAGCCTATGAGATGGGTGTAGAGAAATGGCAGGGTCGTAGTGTAGATTGTATCTGGCTGGACGAGGAACCATCCAGGGATATCTATTCTCAGGCCGTTACGAGGACATTAGACCGTAGGGGGATGGTTTATATGACCTTTACCCCAGAGGCAGGGATGACTGAGACAGTGGCATCCTTTATGAACAACCTCCAGAGTGGTCAGGCTCTCGTAAATGCGACATGGGATGACGCATCTGAGCAAGTTTCTTCCAAGAATGGTGAGAAAGGCCACTTAAATGAGGTGGTAATGGAGCAGATTCTCTCCTCATATAGCCCACATGAGAGAGAAATGCGTAAGAATGGTAGGCCTTCTATTGGTTCTGGCCTTATTTTCCCTCTAAATGAGGAGAAAATCATGGTTGATCCCCTATATTTGGAGGATCATTGGCCCAGAATAGCAGCAATAGACTTCGGATGGGACCATCCTACTGCTGTAGTGTGGTGTGCGATAGACGTAGAAGAAGAAATGTTCTATGTTTATGACTGTTATAGGGCATCTAAGGCCAGTCCTGCGGTGCATTCAGAGGTAATCAGGGGAAGACCTCACTTCATCCCTATTGCTTATCCGCATGATGGAAATAGGCGAGATTCGATGGGAAACCCAGGACTTGCTGACCAATACAGGAACTTAGGGTGCAACTTTCTCCTTGAACACTTCACTAATCCACCCGCGCTAGGCAGTAATAAGGGGTCAAACTCTATCGAAGAAGGGTTAATGGCAATGATTCAGGCTATGGAGGGTGGTAGATTCAAGGTATTCTCTACTCTTGGTGACTGGTTTGAAGAATTTAGGATGTATCATAGGAAACAAAATAAGGTAGTTCCTTTCAGGGATGACCTAATGAGCGCAACAAGGTATGCCTTCCAATCGCAGAGGCACGCGGTTGCTGGTAAAGACCCCGCATGGACACAGGACGTCGAATATAGGGACTATGGAATTATTTAATGGCAAAAGAAAAGATCACTGAAGAAGAATTAGTAGCCAGGATCAGGAGTGAAATCACTGATGCGCTTGGATATGGCGATACTATTTCTCGACATAGGGAAAAGGCTATGGAGTATTACTATAGCCAACCTTTTGGTAATGAGGTTGAGGGTCGCAGTCAGTATGTAGATTCTACAGTTCAGGATACTATAGAGTGGATTAAACCCTCTCTAATGAGAGTGTTCGCATCTGGTGATGAGATGGTCAAGTTCAGCCCGCATGGCCCAGAAGATGTAAAGATGGCGGAACAAGCCACTGATTATGTGAATTATGTATTCGCAAAGGATAATTCTGGGTGGGAAATACTCTACTCATGGTTTACAGATGCTCTATTATCTAAGAATGGTATTGTTAAGGTATGGTGGGATGAGTACGAGGATTACCAAAGAGAAGAATACCATAGATTAACAGATATAGAACTGACAGCCCTAGTAGAAAATCCAGCAGTAGAGGTGTTGGAACATTCAGAATATTCTGAAGGTGAAGGTTTTGAGGTTGAATCAGTGCTTCATGATGTGGTCATTTCGAGAACCCACGGCTCTGGTAAAGTAAAGATTGAGAATGTTCCTCCATCTGAATTCCTTATCAGCAGGGAAGCAAAGGATATCCAGAACGCAAGATTCGTATGCCATAGAGTTCAGAAGACTTTATCCGAACTAAGGGAAATGTATCCTGAAGAAGACATCGGGCCGGAAGAGTTAGGCGCAGGAGAAGATGATGACTTTACCCTTTTTGGTGAAAGGGCGGCAAGATTTGAATATGATGATACTACCAATTTTAATCTTGGCGAGGCTGAGACAGAAGAGGCTTTAAGAAAATATTGGCTGCATGAATCTTTTCTTCAAACCGATTACGATGGTGATGGACTTGTTGAACTGCGAAAGGTATGTACAGTAGGGAACTATGTTCTAGCTAATGATGAAATAGATTCTGTTCCTTTTGTTTCTATTACGCCTATAAAGATTCCGCATAAGTTTTTTGGGTTGTCTATGGCAGACTTAGTTATGGACCTGCAGTTATATAAATCTGTATTGATGCGAAATCTTTTGGATAATATGTATAACCAGAATTTCGGTAGATACGCGGTTCTAGAGGGTCAGGCCAACCTGGACGACCTTCTTACGCAAAGACCAGGCGGAGTAGTCAGGGTTAAGTCACCTAATGCAGTGATGCCTCTTACGACTCCACCACTAGAGCCTTATTCATTTCAGATGCTTGAATACTTGGATGGAGTAAGGGAATCAAGGGCTGGCGTATCCAAGATGTCTCAGGGTATGAATGAGAGTGCCCTTACATCGCACACCACGGCTACTGCTGTCAATGCCGTTATGACAGCCGCGCAGAGCCGCGTAGAGCTTATTGCCAGGAACTTCGCAGAGACAGGCGTTAAGGATTTAATGCGAACGATTTATGAATTGCTCTTGAAGAATCAGGACAAGGAAAGAGTAATCATGTTGCGTAATGAATGGATTCCAGTCAGGCCGGATGCCTGGAGTGATAAGTATGATTGCACTGTGTCTGTTGCTTTGGGCCAGGGGAATAAAGATCAGCAGATGATGCACTTATCACAGATGCTGCAGTTTGCTTCTGAATCTATGAAGGGTGGATTACCTATTGTAAATGTACAGAATATGTACAATCTCGGAGCCTCATTGGTCAAAGCAATGGGATTCCAGAATGTAGATGACTTCTTAACTGATCCTTCTCAGGCTCCACCGCAACAGCCTAATCAGCAACAGCAGATGCAGATGCAGATGGCACAACAGAAGATGCAGATTGAGGCTAAGGAGCTTGAGATCAAGGCTGCTGAAGTGCAGATCAAAGCTCAAAAGGTTCAGCAAGAAGCTCAAGAGGCCGCAGTAGATGCACACTTGAAGATGGAAGAGTTGAAATTAGAGCGCGAACAAAACAGAGCAGTAGCGATAGGAGCAACATAATGCCGAAAGTAGCAGGAAAGAAGTTTGCTTATACATCAAAAGGTAGAGATCAGGCCAAACAATATAGGAAGAGACTTAAAAAGAAAGCTGGTTATAAGGCTGGCGGCAAAAAAGTAATGAAGCCGAAAGCATACTAATGTCTGACGAACATCGAGAGGAAAAGGCAAAAAACCTACTGAATAATGAGTTGTTCAACGAAGCATTTGATGTATTAAAAAAAGATTTAATGGATCGCTGGTCAGCCAGTGGTTCATCAGAGTTGGAGGCCAGAGAATCAATCTGGCTTGCGATGCGATTGCTTGACAAACTTTATGGTCATATATCGTCTATAGTTGAAACTGGACACATGAATAAGGTTATGGAAAAGCAACACCCATTTATCTGAAAGAGGAATAAATTATGGCGGATAAGCAAGTAGCCCCGCAAGCACACGAAGTACAAGCGCAACCCGGTAGTATATGGGAAGCACAAGAGGCATTACTCGGATTGATGGAACCTGAGAAGGAGAAACCAGAAACCGAGGAAGCCGCACCTACTGAAGAAGAAGAGTCTACCGAGGAAACTCAAGACGAATCATTGGAAGAGGAATCCGAAGAGGAAGACGAAGCTGAAGCCGAAGAGGAAGAAGCGGAAGAAGAATCTGAAGAGTCTGACGATGAAGACGAAGAAGAACCTTTATTTACTGTCACCGTAAATGGTGAAGAGGTAGAGGTTACCTACGACGAACTTACGAAAGGCTATAGTCGCCAGTCAGATTACACCCGAAAGACCCAGAAACTTGCAGAGGACTTCAAGAATCTTACTGAACTGGAAACCCAGTGGAAGCAAGAGATGGAATCAACTCAGCAAGAAAGGGCGCAGTACGCGAATGCTCTGGAGAATGTGATCAATGCTTCTCTAAAGAATCTCGATAAATTTGATGTCGATTGGGATGATTTGAGGCAAAATGATAGAGAAGAGTACCTGTTGAAACGCGATGAGTATAGGCAAGCACAGGATAATATACAACAGCAACAGCGTGAGTATCAAGCCGTGCAGCAGAAGCAACAACAGGAAATGGCACAGCAGTTCCAACAGGTAAAACAAGAAGAGTTTCATAAACTTGTAGATAAACTTCCCGACTGGGGAGATGATACGAAGAGAAGTGAACTCGGAAATTCTGTCAGGGAATATGCTTTGTCACAAGGATACTCCAAAGAGGAGATTAATTCCTTAGTAGATCACCGCTCCGTACTCGTACTTCTAAAAGCCAAGCAGTTTGATGACCTTAATAAATCTGATGTTAAATCTAAAAAACTGAAGAACAAGCCCAAGGTTGTCAGGTCTGGAAAAGGAAAAGAAAAGGGAGAGAATTCAAAAACAAAACGTGCTGCCAAAATGAAACGTCTTCGAAGTTCAGGCCATGTCGATGATGCGGCCTCTATTTTGGAAGATTTATATAATTCCTAATAAGGAGAATAACAAATGGCAATTGCTACAAATACGTCACTGACTTACTCGTCAGTTGCGATACGTGAAGCCTTGTCTGACGTAATTTATAATATAGCTCCTATGGACACACCCTTCATGTCAGGTTGTGCAAAGCAAACTATTGATAATACTTTCTTTGAATGGCAGACTGATACGATTACGGCTGGTGCAACTAACCGTAAGATTGAGGGCGATGACAGCATTGCTGCCACCGCTAGGGTGCTTCCAACGAGGCTAGGAAATTACGCCCAGATATCGCAGTACGTCAACCAAACCTCCGGCACTGACGATGCCGTTAATTATGCCGGTCACGGCAAACACCAAGCCTACCAACTCGCGAAGAATGGTAAACGCATGAAACGCGATATGGAAGGTATGTTGCTTGAAAATATTGTACGAGCCGCTGGTAACTCAACCACGGCGAGAGCAACCGCTGGTGTTCCTGCTTGGCTTGCTACCAACTATGTATCTATGAATCCAACGTCCGGTTCTCCGGCTGCTGGTGCAACGGGTACGACTGCGATGACTGAAGCTACTGCTACTGCTTCCATTACGGAAGCCGGTATTAAGAACGTCATCAAAGACTGTTACGATGCTGGTGGTAACCCTGACTTGATCTTAGCTCCGTCTGCTATTAAACAGGCGATCTCTGATCTAGCACAGTCCGTATCATCTCTTCAAACTAATACGAAGGGTGATGCGCCTGCTCATGTCGTAGCTGCTGTTGACGTTTACGTCAGCGATTTTGGTACGTTCAGAATCGTGAGTGATCGTAACGTAAAAAGCACGGAACACGTGTTCTTTTTGGATATGGACTTTTGGGCTATGGGTTGGCTCCGTCCTTTCCAGACTGTCGAACTTGCTAAGACTGGTGATGCTCAGAAGCAATTATTGATTGCTGAGTATGGTCTAGTCGCCAAGAACGAGAAGTCAAGCGGTATCCTTGCTGACGCAAAGGCGTAATAAGTATCGGGGGGAGGGGTAACCTTCCCCCCATCTTATGCAAGAATTAGAAACTAATTGTCCTAATATTCAGGACGAATACGGCGGGAAGGTAATATTCCCATTCGGGCCGTGTATATACCAGAACTTTATCTCTGATGATCTAAGAGAGTCTCTTCTTGAGGAAGGAAAGAGAATCAGAAATAAAGATCATGACTATGGTAAAAGACTGGCCGGTAATATGTATTTCGGTGGGTCTTATGATTATGGGAATGAATACATTGTAAAGGTATTTCCAGAGTTCCTGAAAATCCTATTCCAGTGGTTCGATTTTATGGTATATCATTATGACGGTGGGCGAGTAAATTTCGCTCCGGGTAAAGAAGATTTAGAGATCAATCTGGACACTCTCTGGATAAACTTTCAAAAGCGGTATGACCATAATCCACCGCACCAACATCACGGCATTGTTTCGTTTGTTGTTTATCTTGATGTACCAGAAAAGATATTCAAAGAACAGGCGAAGTCTAATGTTCAAGATGCCGGTCATATAGTATTTAAGTATGGGGAGTCGATCAGTCCACTCAGCGTAAATATGTGGAATGTAACCCCCCAGAATAACCTGATCCTCATGTTTCCTGCTACCCTGGATCATATGGTTCATCCATTCTGGGTAGACGAGGAGCGTGTAAGCGTATCTGGAAACTTTACATTAACCGATAGAATTGTATTAAGTCAAAACGGAGCATAAAATGCAAACAGATTCAGACCTAGATGCTATAGTCAAGAAAATGACTAAGGGAAAGAAGGTTCCCAAAGTATCAAAGCCTAAAGAGCCAACCGATGCAATGGGTTGGTTGAAGAAAGCGTATATTGATAACGATCCTAAAGACGGCGCGCCCAAAGTAGGGAATATAGGATATGTCTAAAAGACTTGTTGTAGATTACGAGCCTTGGCGAAGGACTGATTTTCATTTTGATGAGGCTGAAAGTAAGGTTACATTAAATACAGTGCAGGATGCGGAACCTATTGTTGAAGAAAACAAGAGGAAGATGAATTCCTATGGTGATAAATTATCCGTAGGTAAAAGGGGTGAATGGCATCACACGGCTTCTATACCCATAAATATATGGGAACAGTGGATGCAGAAAACAAACGGGGCAATTGAAAAAGACCCCAAACTTCTTGCTCGGTATCTTAATGATCCCGATTACAAGTATTTCAAAGTTGCTCCAACAAATATCTAAGGGTATAAGTTATGTATAGACAAAGTGATGATGGTAGTTTCAATCGATGGGATGTGCAGAGTGTTGTTACGGTAGGTTCTTCTGCTGTTGCCACAAATGTTACTTCCGCAAAAATATTAGGCATCCATACGGATGGGGAGATTTACTTTAACTTCTCTTCATCTTCAAGTGCCTCTGTCAGCACTGCTAATGATTTAAAGCTGGCGGCTGGACTCACGTTCATTAACGTGCCTAAGTTCTCTGGGCAAGGTGTATCTCAGTATCTGCATCACCAGAGAGTCGGTGGTTCTAATGTAACTATGCGACTGGTTCATGTCTAATCATGGCGATAGGGACTTTTGCGGAACTCAAGACGGCGGCTGCAAACTGGTTAGACAGAAGCGATCTGACTGATCGGATACCGGAGTTCATTTCTCTAGCGGAAGCACGGTTTAACCGTGTTCTCCGAATACGTGATATGGAAACTGTCTCTACTGCAATCTCTACGTCTGCTGGCACTAGAGAATATTCTCTTCCTACAGGATTTGTGCAGATGAAGGAATTCCATTTGACCACTGATCCAATCACGCCATTAGCCTATATTACGCCAGAGATGATGTCGAGAATGTGGGCAGGAAGTGCGAAGGCTAAACCGCAAGTATTTACAATCATAGCGGATAACGTAAGGTTAGGGCCGAACCCTGATGCTGTCTATACTACGTCTATGCTCTACTATAAAACATTCACTGCTTTATCCGCATCGAATACCACTTCCGATATGTTGACTAATAATCCAGATGTTTATTTATACGGCACATTGCTGGAAGCGGAGCCTTTCATTATGAATGATGCGAGGGTTCCATTGTGGTTAGCCGCATTTGAAAAAGCGGTAAGTGACATACAAGAACAAGATAATAAAGATCGTCACTCAGGTTCACAACTCAGGGTTATGAACACTGGCGGATACCCGTGAGGTAATTAAAAATGTTAAATAATTTTGCAGCAACACAACAGGGTGGGTCAGGCACGGTTACCACCACCACAATTCTTGACGGTACGATTGCTAATGCAGATGTAGCATCTGATGCAGCCATTGCTGTTAGTAAAATTGACCTTGGTAACACTTTGGAGATTGAGACTTCTTCTGGCGACCAGATATTTGAAATGGATAATAATGCTTCCAATTCTTCAAATTTCCAGATACAGAATGGCGCAGGTAATGCTAGGACTGATTTCTATTTAGATGGCAGTGCCGTTATTACACTGAAAAATCAAATGGTAGGGATTGGTGATACCAGTCCTTCATACGCTCTTGATGTCAATACTACTGGTAGATTTACTACCGATCTTATAGTTGGCGGAAACCTAACAGTAGGTGACGGTGGCGCAGAGGATCAGAAGGTTGTCTTCGATGGAAACGCTCAAGACTATTATGTTGGTCTTGATGATACGAATGATAACCTGGTTGTAGGACTGGGTTCAGCAGTTGGTACAACCCCCTCAATATCCATCAACTCAGACAGGGATGTAACCATCTCAGATGGAGCAATTGACTTTGATGTTGCTTCCCATGATACGTCGAATGGATTGAAACTTGGCGGAACTCTAGTTACAGCCACTGCTGCCGAACTAAATATCATGGACGGCGTTACAAGTACGGCTGCTGAACTAAACATTATGGATGGCGTAACATCGACGGCTTCAGAAATAAATCTAATAGACGGTGGTACCGCAAGAGGCACGACTGCTGTTGCTTCTGGTGACGGCCTATTAGTTAATGATGCCGGAACAATGCGGATGACCAATGTCGATACTGTGTCTACGTATTTTTCTAGTCACAATGTTGGCGGTAGTAATATTGTTACGACTGGCGCACTGAACTCTGGTTCGATCACGTCAGGGTTCGGCACCATTGATACCGGCTCATCTGCAATTACAACTACAGGGTTAATTAGTGGCGGGTCGCTGGATATTGATAACGTTTTAATTAACGGAACGACCATAGGTCATACAGACGATACCGATCTGATAACTCTGGCAGATGGTGTAGCCACCGTTGCGGGTGAAATTTCGGTAACCACACTAGACATTGGCGGAACCAATGTTTCATCAACAGCCGCTGAATTAAACATTCTTGATGGTGTAACGTCTACCGCAACAGAATTAAATTACAACGACATTACGACGCTTGGGACGGTTCAGACTTCCAAGACAGTAACAGCGGATAGTAACGGCACGGTAAATCATGCTGATTTGATTGTGCAGCGTCCAAGATTTACGGATTATGCTGAAACGCTTAATGCGCTTGGTGACCTTGGTGGCGGTACTGATGCAATTGACATCACCGCTGGTAATGTAGTTTCTGCTACGGTGTCAACTGGAGCACAGACTTTTACGTTTACTAATCCATCTGCTACTGGAAAAGCCTGTTCATTCACACTGTTTCTTACCAACGGTGGATCACAAACCGTGAACTGGCCGGGAGCAGTGGACTGGGCTGGTGGAAGCGCACCATCCCTGACATCTTCTGGTGTAGACGTTCTTACCTTTACGACTCTGGATGCAGGAACTATATGGTATGGATTCGCCGCAGGGTTAGATATGGGTTAATGGGAGATATACAATGGCACTAGAAACTGCATCATATATTAGCCAATTAACGGCTACAAATCCAACTACAAGCGACTCTGTATCACAGGGGGACGATCATCTTCGGATGTTGAAAACCGTTCTAAAGACCCAATTCAGCGGTCTTTCAGGAACAACTGCTGTTACCGCTTCAGAAGCGGAGATGAATTATCTCGATATTGCCACACTTGGTACGTCAGCAGATTCAAAAGTTCTTACACAGGCTTCTGGTGTTGTTACGATTGCTGGAGATGTGGTTGTAAGTGGAACTACCCCAAAGGTAACCATTGGTGATGCTGGCGCAGAAGACGCTATGCTTGCCTTCGATGGTAATGCTTTGGACTTCCACATTGCTCTCGATGATACAGGCGATGATTTAGTAATCGGAACTGGAACTACTGCGGGTACAGCTACTTTAATATCTGTCAACGGAGATGGTTCAGAAACGAAATTCAATCAACCAAAAATTACTTTGGGTGATGGAACGGCAGAGGATACTTACTTAGTCATAGATGGGAATGCTGTTGATTATAGGATCGGTCTTGATGATGGCACAGACAAGCTGGAGATCGGGGCGGGGTCAGCACACGGAACCACTACTGCGATTGCTGTTGATTCAGCCGCTGATATGACAATAGGTGGTTATATCAACTTCCAAGATGAGCAAGCCATAAGGCCGGAGATTAAAGATTACGCCGAAACAGTGAACGCGTTAGGCGATGTGGGTGGTGGTACGGATGCTATTGATATTTCTGCTGGCAATGTTGTTACCGCAACAGTGTCTACAGGCGCACAAACCTTCACCTTTACCAATCCTTCTGCAACTGGTAAGGCTTGTTCGTTTACATTGATACTGACTAACGGCGGCTCACAGACCGTTAATTGGCCGAGTTCAGTAGATTGGGCTGACGGTTCAGCACCATCATTAACATCAAGCGGAGTAGATATTTTGACATTTACAACGGTAGACGCGGGAACCATTTGGTACGGATTTGCTGCCGGAACGGATATGAAGTGAGGAATATATTATGACACCACCATTAGGAGCAAACAAAGCTGCCATTATGGGAAGCGCTGGCAACGTAGATGCGCCAGTAGACGCCTCTGGAGGAACAAAGACTACAGACGGAACTTATACTGTTCATAAGTTCACATCGTCTGGTACATTTTCTGTTACTTCCGCACCCGGAAGTAGCACTTGCGAGATTCTTGTACTTGCAGGTGGCGGTGCCGGAGGTATAAGAGGCGGAGGCGGTGGTGGTGCTGGCGGTTATCGAACATTCACCCAAAAGACACTAGTTGCCGGAGATATTACTGTTACAGTAGGCGGCGCTGGTTCTGCTTCTCAATATGCTCATGCACAAGGTGCTTTGGCTTGTACGGCTGGCGGAGCAGGAGGAAATGGTCATCAACAATCCGGCCAAGGAACGGATGGTGCTGATGGCGGATCGGGTGGCGCGAACGGATCGAAGAACACAGGGTTTGGAGAGGGTAATGCAGGTGGCTACTCTCCAGTAGAAGGTTACGATGCAGGTCAGCAGACTAGTAACGAAAATAGAGGAGCCGCAGGAGGCGGTGGCGCTGGTGGACAAGGAACTACCTCTAATGGACAAGTTGGAGTAGATGGTGGCCCCGGCGCTCAAAACGATATTCTCATAGACCAGACTCAAGTTACCTATGGTGGCGGCGGTGGTGGCGGCGGATTTAATCCGACTACAAGTGAAGGTGGCTCCGGGGGAGGTGGAGATGGTGAAATGGCCTCTGGACAGGGACACGCTGGACAAGCCAATACCGGCGGTGGAGGAGGTGGCGCTGGATGGAGTGAAGAGAATCCGGGTGGCGGCTCCAGCGGTGGCGCAGGTGGCTCTGGAATCGTCATTATAAGATATCTAACAGCAGGTGGAGCATAATGGCACATTTTTCAAAAGTTGTAGACGGAATTGTAGAAACAGTCATTGTTGCTGAACAGGATTTTATTGATTCTGGCAAGGTTGGTGATCCATCAATATGGGTTAAGACCTCATACAATACTCATGGTGGCGTTCATTATGCCCCAGATGATGGTAAAAATGAGCCGCTTCCTGATGGTGGTGTTGCGCTTAGAAAAAACTTTGGTCATCCGGGGTACGTATATGATGCGACCCGTGATGCCTTTTATAAACCCCAACCCTTCCCTTCTTGGGTTTTAGACGAAGATACTTGCGAATGGGAATCACCGGTACCCATGCCTGATAGAATAGATGGAACTGGTTTTTGGGTATGGGATGAACCAACTGTTTCTTGGGTCTGGACTATATATTCTGGTACTGTATTTTAAGTGAAATTAGTTCCGCAGCGTACTGCTGATTTTGGTTATCTGGAAATATTTGATCTCTACTCTAAACGTGAGTTGGAGAAAATATGGTGTGAGATAGCTCACCTTTCATATATATCAAGTCTTCCTTCAGTCAAGGCTATAAGGCAGGACTCCAGCGCTCTCACCAGAGAAGAAGTACCTAAGATAAAATACAGTGGCGATGGACTTCACCTTGATAACATATATCGGCAGAGAGAGTATTCTGCAATTCTAGAATGCAATAGGAAACTATTCACAAACAAGAGAATATTAAAGGCTTTTGAAAAAACACATTCTGCAAATGCACGTTACGCCGATGTGTGTAGTGATTTTACGATTTTTAACAGGTATAGAAATACTCAAGGGTATTTACCTCATGCCGATCAATCATCATTTAGCTCTATTACAATTTTGCTTAATTGTCCAGAAAAAATAGAGGGGGGAGATTTAATATTTCCAGATTATGATATCACGTTTGCTCCGAAAAATAACTCCTGTGTTTTATTTCCCTCTTGGGTAAATCATTGTGTAACGCCACTTTCTTGTAAGGGTGACGCGGTGAGATATTCCATCGCTAATCTTTCTCATATGCTCAGAAGCAACTAATTAACATTACGTGTAGGATAAACTAAATGGCGCTTATACCAATTGATCAAGCGGGACAGATGGGGATTGTCAAGGATATAAATGCTTGGCAACTGCCTCTTAACGTCTGGACAAATGGCAATAATATAAGGGCAGAGCATGGAGCTATACAGAAGACCCCCGGCTATAAGGAGGTTATGGCCTCCTGTCCTGTTGCACCTTACCATATCATAAATCTGGAGGTTGGCTCGTCTAACTACTGGATTATAGGTGGTCTGGCTAAGATATACGTTCATAACGGATCGTCATGGACTGATATCACTAGAACGTCTGGAGATTATAGTGCCACCGCAAAAGAGGGTTGGACATCTACCGTATTAGGTGGTGTCCTGATTATGGCTAATGGCTTTGATGACCCACAATTCTGGGCATTAAGTTCCGGCGTACCGTCTACATCCACCAAGATGGCAGACCTCAGTAACTGGCCCGCATCAACAGAGGCTTATTCTGTAAGAGCATTTCGCTCCTTCTTGATTGCCCTTAATATAAAGAAGTCTTCTGTTCCATATACCAGACTTGTAAAGTGGTCAACAGAAGCAGCTACACAGGCTGTACCAACTTCATGGGATGAGACATCGGCAACGGTTGACGCGGGTGAATATGAGTTAGCCGACACCAGAGGAAAGATTGTAGATGGTGTTCCTCTTGGCGACGCTTTTATGATTTATAAAGAGGACTCTACATACTCTATGACGTATGTTGGAACTCCCTTTATCTTCTCATTTCGTCAACTATCTCCAACTGTCGGCGCATTGTCCAAGAATTGCGTAGTGGAATTTGATGGTGGTCATTTCATTTTTGGTAATGGTGATATGTATGTCAATGATGGTAGACAGATTAAATCCATACTTCCACATAAGATGCGGGATTATGTATTTGGTAACATCAATGGCGATGAGTATGAGAAATCATTTGTCGTAGCGGATTATGCTAATACAGAGATGTGGGCGTGTTATGTAACTTCCGGTAATTCTGATGCTCAATGCGATAAGGCATTGGTCTACAACTGGATAAATCAAACATTCACGGAGCGCGACATTCCAAACCTTGGGTTTGTTGGGTATGGTACTCAAGCTGATCCTCTAACTTCCGCCTCATGGAATGCTGCCACTACGACTTGGACTTCAGAAACATTAAATTGGAATGATATTACTTCATCTTCTTTTATAAGCAAGGAAGGTAAGACTCTCGTTATGGTGTCTCCTACGGATACAAAACTGTATAGGAATAATACCGGTAATACATCAGACGGCACTAATATGACTTCCTATATTGAAAGAACTGGATTGTCTATGGATGCACAGGGTCAACCTAATCAAGCAATGGTTAAACACGTTACGTCAGTCTGGCCTAAGATGTCTGTATCTGGCTCTACCACTGTGAATGTTTATGTAGGTAGTCAGATGTCTACCGAAGAGTCAGTAGCATGGGAAGGCCCATACACCTTTAATCCTGATTCACAATCAAAAGTTCCTGTCAGAGTAACCGGAAAATATATCGGTGTGAAATTTGAATCGACCGGAGATCAAACATGGAGATTGGACGGCTATTCTCTGGATGTAAGAAATGCAGGGATTAGAGGCTCCAAGATGAATTGATGGCTACCTATACTGATAGGGTAGAAAAGTCTGTAACTCATTATGAACCCGGCCCCTTACCGTCTGATACAGAATCTTTAGGCGTATATACGGTTGAAGAACTGAAGCGTCTTGGTAATGTACTTTTTAACCAAGCGACCTTCAGGCTAGAAAGAACCAATGTAGTACCAGATAAACCCAGACCGGGTGATATTAGGTATTTTGATGGTACAAATGCAGACCCTTTAGGTAATGGTATTGAGGGGCTTTATGTCTATAAGAAGGGTTCACACTGGGTGAATCTGTTAGCTTTAGATGAGGGTACTGTAGAGATTACGGGTGCTTCTGGGGATTTAGCACTAGAGATAGATAACAATGTTGCTAATTCAGCAAACTTAAAAATACGTTGTGATGCGGGTAGTCTCCGCTCTGATTTCTATGTAGACAACCAAGTCCACATTACGTTAAAGGGGCAGAGGGTTGGTATTTTAGATACTAGCCCAACATATACTCTTGATGTTTTTGGTGATGGTAGATTTGTCCAGCAATTAACGGTGGATGCTGGGATAGCGTGTGCTGATACAGTAGTAAGTAGACCGCGCTTTACTGACTATGCAGAAACTGTCAATGCAATCGGAACAAAAACCGCAGCATTTAACATTGATCTTGAGGATGGCAATGTCCAGACTCTTACCATGTCAGGTGGTGGAACCTTTAATATAGGAATCACCAATGCCCTGTCCTCCCATTCAAATTCAGTAACCATATTAGGAACTAACTTAGGAAGCTGCACTGCCACATTCTATGCCGGAGCGCATGGTGGTGGTGGTAATAAGGTTTACTGGGCTGATGGCGATGATACCAGTAACAACCTGATGACCTCTTCTGGTACAGATGTCGTAACCTTCACAACCTTTGACGGTGGAACTAATTTCTATGGCTTTGTTGCCGGAAAGGGAATGACTAACTCTTGAAACAGACTGATAAAACTGCTATTAGTGAAAGGGTTAAGAAATTTATTGATACGGTACAAGTTGAAACAAACTGTAAAGTGGCCCTTGTTTCTCCAGAGCATATCCCAAAGATATGGGATACAGTTCATCGTCATCTTGAGTTGATGACTCCTCATTCTGAGGGAGAGTTACAGCCTGAAGACTTTTACGAAGCATTAACTAATGCAGAAATGCAGCTATGGGTCGCTATTGATGACGGGCATATTATAGCATCTATGGTGTCACAAATTATACCTTATCCAAGGAAACAAGTATTGAGAATTATATCTATAGCTGGCAAGAGCATGGAAGAATGGATGCAATTCCTACCTATGATAGAGGATTGGGCCTTGTCTGTTGGCTGCACTTCCCTAGAATGTTGGGGTAGAAAAGGATGGTTAAAGATATTAAAGGATTGGAAATGTTCATACCACATAATAACAAAAGACCTAACGGCTAGGATGCACTGATGGCACATACAGCTTCGCACACTGCTAAACAAGAAAAGAAAAAGGCCGAGACTCTTATTGGGAATATAAAGCCCAAGGAGCCGGGTGGTACGCTAAACAGACAGCAACAGGCCAGGGTAAAAGCACTAGAAGAAACTGTCCGTACTGCTGACATTGCTATAAGAGCTACTGATGCAGCAGAGGACTTAAGTGCGGGTGACGCCTTAGCCCAAAGAAACGTGCATATGGATGAAAGGGCTGCTGCACAACAGGCATTGGCTGCGCTGCAAAAAGAGGGAAAGAGCGCCGCAGAACTTACCGCTGCAAGACAGGCTGTATTTGATGCCGGATTACAGGCGCAAGCATTTGGCGATCAACACAGGCTTCTTACAGGCCGCCAGATGGGGCAGGGAACTGCATATACTGGCCCCGGTGCAACAATTGCTTTAGATGCACAGGGTAGGCCAAAATTAACAACTGCGGATATTGGTGGAACTCCAGCGGGTAGTGTAATATACGATATAGACCCGGCGGCATACATAAAAAGATTCAGGCCGAAATTCCAACCCACTCAAGAGCAAATTGATAGAGCGGGTGGCCCCGGTGGTTGGGTAGGTGGTCTTCTTCAGGGGACTGAGGCTGGTTATCTTACTCCGTGGCAACAAACAAACTTTCAATGGATGCTAGAAGACGCAGATAGAGGTATATTAGGTGACGCAGGAGATTTCGCAAGACTTCCAAAAGACTGGAGATCAGACTGGAGAAAGGAAGAGTGGGGGGATACTTTTAATGAAGTCACGGGACGCTGGGAAAGGGCTACAGACCCTGCCGTTAGACAAGCCGCAGTAGAAAACCAATTAGGAAGATATAACGCAGGATTATTTAATCCATATACAGGACAACCTGTAGGCGGTACAGGGCCAGAGCCTTGGCCGGGGCAGGACGTAACCTTTCCGTGGAATAAGACTGATACGGGTGGTGGCGGCGGTGGTGGTGACACATACACTCCTATGGCTGCTCAGGATTGGTCAGGCATCATGCCTCAAGGCGTATTCGCTGGCAGCGCAGTTCAGCCAACGCAGGCCATGCAAGGCTTGGTAGCCAACCAAGGTCTACAGTATCAGCCTTGGGCTATGCCAGATAATTCTGTAGCAGGATCACCATTCGTATCACAAAATGTACAGTACAACGCACCACTTAATTACAATCCTGTGGTGGCAAATCAAGATAATCTAAACAATCAGAATAATCAGAATAATCAAAACTTTAACTACACGCATCCAGCCATGAATCCTGCGATGCCTCAAATGAATGCTTGGTTGACCGCTAATCCTATGACCGATGGTAGATTTTCTACAGCATTGGATTGGACAGAACAGTTACCCAAGCTAAATTTGTTTGGGAATACATTTGATTATTCTACGTATGGTGGGGGCGATGAATTAAATGCTTTGGATATGTTAGCAGACGTGGAGAAATAATTATGGCAGGCGGATCAAAAGTAACAACTACAGCCCCTTGGGAAGCGCAGCAAGACTATCTCACCAGGGGATTTGAACGAGCCGAGGGCTTGTATGGGCAGGGAATGCCGGCTTATTATCCTGGGCAGACCCTTGCTGGATTTGATCCAGAGCAGAGACGGGCGCAAGCATCTGTGCTAAACTATGGTAGAGGCCCAAGGGTTGGTGCTATGCAAGCTGGCGCTGAACGTGCATTGCTTTCTAAACTCGGTGGTCAGACTCCGTTTACCGACCAACAGACTTCTGATCTACTCGCTGGTAATGTGAACTATGGTGCAGGAACTCCATTTGGGGCAATGGCCGATGTGTATGGACAGCAGTATGCTTCTCAACTTTCTAAACAGTTGCCGGGGATCAGACAGCAAATGGTTCAATATCAACCCGGTGGTGGATCGAGGGGAGATATTGTTCAGGGTATGGCAGAAGCCGCCGCTAGTAAGAACTTAGCCCAGAACCTAGCCCAGATGTATGGTGGTGCATATCAGCAGGCGCAAGGACAGAGATTCCCAATGGCGCAGATGGCGATTGGGCAGCAGACCGCTGGTATGGGCGCATACCCCACGATCATGGGCGCACCTATGGGAATGTACGGAGCAATGGCTGACGTTGGCGCACAACGCAGAGCATTAGCTCAAGAACAGATTAACCGTGATATGCAGAAGTATCAGTACGAGGCAGGCGCACCACAGAGTGCCTTGCAGAACTACCTTGCATCTGTCACTGGTGATTACGGATCAGTCGTTACCGCACCCGGAAAGGATTATACCGGTAATATACTCGGCGCAATCCTCGGAGGTATAGGATAATGGCTTGGGTAGTAGATGAATGGGGATTTAGAAAATGGGTTCCTGATGAGGGAGGATCGCGTGGGGCTATTTCGCCTCAAGCGGAAACCTTTATGGGGGGGCAAAGAGAATTTGCTTCTACTGTGGGAGGTTATGGTGCAAGACAAAAGCCATATACTGAATCTCTTGCGCCCCAGAAGGGAAGTATGTTTGGAGATATCTATAGGAATGCAATAGGTAATACCGGTGGCGAGATTGGGGAAGATGTACCCAAAGGTACTGCTACATTTGCCGGTAGTTCTCCAATGCAGGGGCAGTATGTTAAACCAATGCAAATGGCTCCGTGGTCACAGGCACAGGCTCCATCTGGATATGGGCAGGTTGAGAGATTCAGACCCAGAAAGAAACTATTTGAAGGCTACAAACCGTGGTCGTTAATGGGATAATAATATGGCTAAAGTAGTCGGCGGTAGAAGAACAAAGAAAAAGGAAACTGAAGCTGAGAGGCTTGAGCGTCTGTATCGTGAGACGGGTATTCTCCCCGGCGTTATGCAAACGCCAGATATTTTACCTGAGTACGGCCCCGCAGGTATTGAAGAAGCATTCTTACCTGAGCGTGTTCCGCGACCTCCAGAGCCTCAAGTTGTTGCCGGTCCCAGTCAAGGCCCGGGAGGGAGGGGGGCAGCGGCAGCAGCGGCAGCAGCGGCAGCAGCGGCGGGTCTAATTCCCGATCCATATCAAGATGTAGCGACTGAAGCGTATGTTCCGACTGTATCAGAAGAGGTCGGTCTATTACCTGATGTTCCATATGTTGAATTAGAGGCTAAGGAAGCGGCAGATATGGAACAAGC
>VTLG01014965.1_pt1 | contig 20084 bp, 30 predicted proteins | sample 4694571 | NCBI WGS metagenome assembly VTLG01 (sample SAMN12604809, study PRJNA352737) | marine metagenome | biome: ENVO:00000447; feature: ENVO:00000209|ENVO:00000569|ENVO:01000036; material: ENVO:00002151; isolation source: viral sequences binned using virsorter ... | reverse complement strand
CTCCAGCCGCGCTCTCCCTGTAGGATATCGACCCGCCCTCCCCCGCGTCCTTCGCATCTTTTCTCTGTCATTCCGACGCCCTCTTGATACCGCGCGCGGTCATCCGTGAATGACACGACCGGCAAAGCGCCTGCAAGTTCTCGCGCTGAAAGAAACGCGCCGGATCGGCGCGCGCTTCCACGAGGTGGTGGACTTCGGTGGCTGGTTCCGGTCGCGCGTGCCGCGCCTCCGGGTCCGCACACCATGGGTCGCGACCAATCACGGAGCGCCGCAAGCGTCGCCATCGCGCCGAGTCGTAGATTCTTTTGTGCCCGGCGATTATCGGCGGCGCCGGGCGGAAGCGGTTCGTCCGTCCCGACTTTCGCCGCCGCGCCTTCTTCGGTCGGTGGTCTTGAATCACGATAGTGCCGCCCTGACCGTACTAAAGAAACGGGAAGGCGATCGGTGTACCGCGCCGCCGCTTGTCGTGAGCTCCCACTCACGGACCATCGGCCCTGCAGTCCCGATCGGTGAGTCGGTAGGCCAATCGTACTCCGCAACGCCGCCGGTGGCGTCGGTGATAGACGCCGTCTCCTCGACGACATCCCCGCCCGCGAGAGTGTACCGGACCACCACAGAAGCGCCGGTCAAGTCAATCACCGCGCCGTCCTGGTCAGTGAACGACGCTCGAAAAGTCGGGCTCGAACCCGTGACGATGTCAGCCATTAGTAGTCAAGCTCCGCGTAGACACTTCCTGGTAAAGTCACAACCACATCTCCGCCGTTAGTGTCGGTGCTCGCGATATCAAGAAACGCAATCAATGTGTCCGTCGTCGTGTCGCCGGTGTCGTGATAAACGATCACCGAACCGACGGTTTGCCCCGTCGTGACGCTGTCGAACGTCAAGCTTGCGTCCGCCTTCAGTTTTATCGTGTCCGCCGTGCCGCTGTCCGGGTCTGACAACGTCAACGCGACATCCGTCGCCCCTGTCGTATCGCCCGCCGAAACGTCATCTCTGTGCTCGTGCGCGTCACTATAAGCCAGCGACGACAAGCAAAGCTTTGCTTTGATCGTGCTTCCCCCAGAAGCTTTCCAGTCGATCCCACCGGAGACTAAACCCTCCACGCCTTTACCGTAAATTTCTGAAGCCATGTCACCCCTCGAAGGTTACTGAATCTCTGACCCTGTCTTGTATCGTCACGGCGTCTCTTACGGTGTCCGCCATTACGCACAAGTCGGAACTAACCTGAAAAACTCTAACATCATCATCAACTTCGCGCGCCGGGAAAGCGTCCCCGCTCACCGTCGGGCTCGTCGCACTGACTGTGATCGTCGGTGCGGTCGTCGCCACACTCACCGACGCGCTCACCGTCGGGCTCGTCGCACTGACTGTGATCGTCGGTGCGGTCGTCGCAACGCTCACCGACGCGCTCACCGACGCGCTCGTCGCGCTGACTGTGATCGTCGGCGCGGTCGTCGCTACACTCACCGACGCGCTCACCGTCGGGCTCGTCGCACTGACTGTGATCGTCGGCGCGGTCGTCGCAACGCTCACCGAAGATGACGCCACCTCCAAAGCCAGAAGCAGTATCCAGGCGTCATAGTAGGGGGTTTCGTCGGCGCCTTCGGCCGAGTCCATCTGAATGGAAAAATCCCGCGTCCCCGACGTCACGTCGTACACAACCGACCGGATGGTGTTTCTACGATCGTCCCCCGACAAAGGCTCGCGCGCGTATGTAGTCAGGCTCGCCGGGATCGTCGTCTCGTCGTCGCGTAGCCTGACGTGTATCGCGTTGCGTTCCGCGGCGCTTGCGCCCGACGTCGCAAGTCCCGAGAGAATCCAATGGTCGCCAGTGTCGCCGCTGTCAAGCTCCGCGGAAAAACTGACGCTGTCAACGAACGGCAAGAACCCGGGACCGGAGGAATCATGGTCTGGTATGCCCGCGCCTATCGCCGACGCGCCGTATGAATGCTCTTTTGTAGCTCTTTTAAACGCGCCGAGACGCAATGCGAAAACGTTAGAATAGCTCACCGACGCCGCCCAAAAACCTCCATAGTGTTCGTAAGCGGTCGCGGAGAAATCCGTTGCGCCGTCCCCCTCTTGTCGTTCCAGCTCTCATACGCGGCTGTAAATTGCGGATAAAGCGCCGAACCATCCTCGTCGATAGCGACGGAGAAACCGATACCCGGCTCGTCGTTGTCTTTGATCCTGACCGACGAGAAAAGAATCCAGTCCCCCGCCTCGTCGGGGTCTACCTCGATAGTTGCGTGCCCCGACGAGGAAAACGACCCAACGTTTAATTGTGTCGAGCTCGTGTCCTCGCCGAAGACGTAGTCTTCGTCTTCGACCAGATCGTCTGTCAGGTTTATCGCGACAAGTCGTGCATTAGTGATCGCCGCCGAATAAAGCCCGCCCGTCGTTTGTGTCGCGAACTGTATTTTTAAATCGTCATAGCCCGACCCGGAGTCGGTGATAACGGTAGAAAACCTCCAAGAATGAAACGCCTCTTCGGTCGCGTCTGACGGCTGTGGGACAATTTCCATGTCCGAACCGGTAATCGCTGTAGATCCCAAAGCAAGACGGCACTTGACACGCTTCGCCGTTGACTCGTTTGATACGTCGGCGGTCGCGAAAATGAAATAGCTTTTGTTGTCCTCAAGGTCGGTAATCTCGCATCCTGAATCAACGTAAGAGACAGAGTCTGTTTCCGATCTTGCGTTTGATTCTGCGTGCTTATAGAGCGCCATTATCTACCGGGTCCAGTCGGGAACAAACCGCACGACATCGACGCCAAGCTCATCAAAAACATCTTGCGTCTCTGCTTGTATCGCTTCGGCGACGCCATCTAGAAATGAGTCGCTTAGAGAGATTAAGTCTTCTCGGCTCCCGTCAACTGTTAAGTGTACGCGGAAGAAAAGCGCCATCGCGCCCGGTTCGTCTGAATGCCTCGTCGGGTGGAGGTGGTCGAGAATTTCAACGTCGCTCGTTGGCGCATCTATTTTTCGGATCTCACAACGCCCCGCCAACTTTTCTCCCCAAAGGTCGAGATGCGCGGCGATTACGGTCCGGAACACCTCGACCCAATCCTCGCGATCTTGCCCGCGCCGCTCTGACGCGTCACGGAATCGGGCAAGCACGACTGACCGGCGCTGCACTATCATCGGCGATCCACGTAAGCTTGTGCGACGACATACGCCACCGCCGCCGCCGCCGCGCCCGCGTAGCAAGTACACTTCACCGCCGGGTCCGACGCCGCCGACCCCTCGACGAGAAGCGCGAAAAAAGCCACGCCCGTTACGACGAGCTTTGTGCGTTGCAGCTTCTCTACGCCCTGGGCGACGAGCTCTGATAACCAAGCCGCCGCGCCTTGAATTGGGTCAAGGTTCATTTTTGCCCCCTCTTCAGGTGCCCGCCAACCGCCGCGAGTACTGCCGCGACAATCGCCGCGCCCGCGCCCGCGAGCGGGTGGAAACTCCCCGCGAACTCACCGACGAGCTCGACGGCGCCGCGGGCGCTCTCCACGCGCTCGACCACCGCCGCCGCCTCGATGGCCTCGACGGCTGCGACGGCCTCGACTTTCGCCGCGCCGGTGGCGGCCTCTACCGCCGCGCGCGCCTCCTCCAACCGTGCGCGCGTGCCCTGGGAAACGCAGCCGGTGGCGCCGGTGGCGGCGATCGCGCCAGATATCAACTTTTTTCTCATTCCGCCGTTATACCGGCAATTAATGAGTTTTTCTAAGTATTTAAGCTCGGCACGCCGGCACCTTGGCGCCCTGTGGCGCTCTGTAAGCGGTCCGGGAGTATCGGCGCGACGTCTTGCCCGCGTCGCCCGACGGCGGCTTAGAGGCGCTCTCCGGCGCCCTTAGTGTAGCACGCTATTTGGGGCACCTGTGGGACTTGCCCTAAACGCTATGGCACAAAAAAAGCCCGGCGATCCGCGCCGGGCGTGCTTCTCTTCGCTGCTTTCGCTTGGGTGTCTACGGTGTCTACGTCTACGCTTGGCCCTCCGTGCCGACGAAGCCCGCGACGCGCGCGACGTTCTCCGCGGTGGGCTTTGGGGCGTACGGGACCACCGCGGATAAAGATCTTAAGACTCTAAAGGCGATCTCTCGACGCTCTTGCCCGCGGCGGCGCTCCGCCCTGCGCTCTTGCCTGTACGCGCGGCGCGCCTCGCGCCAGTTAATCGCCCACTCAATTTGGTCCGCCACTTCAAGCGCCGCCCCTAGGCGGCTGCGCGGTCCGTCCGATCCCTGGTAACCCTCGCCGCACTGGATAATCTGGATATTTCGCCGACGGGCTGCGACGGCCGACAAACACCTTAACGGCTCGCTGCCTTCAGGGACCACCTGGACCGCGATGTATTGGTCTGGACCTTGCCTTGGCCAAGTGCCCACCGCGTGCTGACCGCGTTGCTCTGTCTGCGCCTCACAAATCGCGCCGCGCCCGTGTCGCTCTATCCAGTGTACTACCTGAGACCACGCGTACGAGTCAGGCTCGCCGTAAATGCGGGTCCAAGCTCTCTTGAGCTCTTGGTTTTTTTCGCTCATGTTACCTCCTACGGTGCTTGAGCTTACAAAGCCGCCGCCCGGGAAACGCTATAAACGCCGGGCGGCGGTGACCGGCGCCGGATTACACGTCCGGCACTTTTAGATGGTACGGGAATGGTGCGCCTTTGTTCAAGTTATTTCTTCTTGCATCAAACCGATAACCTCATCGGCTCGAAAGTAAACCTTCCGTAAGGTCGGAACCTTCAGCGGCGTTAGGACGCCGCGCGCGATGAGGTGGTGGACGGTCCTTTGTGTAACTCTGAGATATAGCGCCGCCTGCGCGACGGTCCAAGTGTCTTTCGCGGCCTGCGCGACGGCTTCCCGCTCGCTTTTCTGAAAGTCTTTCTTCATTCCGCCCCCCTTCGCCGTTGTACAAGCTCACGAAAAGACGTCGCGCCGCGGCTTTTCAGCCACTCGTCGGGGTCCGCGATCGGCTCCGCGATCGCCGCCCTGGGCGACGCCAACAAGCCCGGGTCCGTCGGCGCCTGTGCGGCCTTCGGCGGCTCTCGCCACGACGGGTCCGCGTAGGCCTGCCAGTCGTGCGAGTAGAACCGGTAGGCCGCCTCCGCGTACTTCGTCGGTGGCTCGTCAAGCTCCAGAGCATACCGGCGCGCGCACTCCACGAGTGTTTCTACAGCGACCCCCTCCCAGATCCTCATACGAATCATCGTCCGGGCGCGCGTCCAAGTGTCTTTTGCTTTGACGTTCGTCCTCCAATAGCTCGCGACCTCTTCGACGCCCGCCTCCACGAGCTCCGCCTTCAGTTTCTCAGTGTGCATCGCTACCTCCTATAGTGGTATTTGCGTACCGCGGGTTTTACCGGTGGTGTCCCTCACCGCCGGTTTGCGGCCTCTATCTTACGTCTCACACTCTTGCGCGACTCTATCGGGTCGTGTTCGGAACTTTCGTCCCCCAAGGTCCGGGCGGCCCCCGCGTCAATAGCCGTGCTCCCGTTCACGCCGATAACGGCTTGCGCATGGTGCGCCGGTCGCCCTTTCCAGGCCCCGCGCGGCAGTCCTGACCACGCGGCGTTTCGCACCAACCGTCTCTCTAGTCCGTCCCCGCGTTTTTAATCGGTGGCGCCCGCACTGTTTCGGGCGCTCCGACACGGCAAACACGGTCAAAAACCGCTGTGTGAGCTCTTACGTCTTATTCGTCGTTTCCGCTGTAAATTAGCTCTTGGAAGCCGCGGAGGCAATCCGCGCCGACGTCGGCGTAACAAATCATGATCCACGGCTTCCGCGATCGCCGGTGAAAAACCACGGGATGCCGCGCGATCGCGTTCATCTCGGCGTCTTCGGCGGCGTGTTCGAGCGCGCGATAAGGAGCGAAGGTCTCCGACCGCTTAATTTCTATGTGCGCCCACGGCATACCAGGTAGCAAGATGTCCGGCTCTCCGTGACCGGGCACGACCTGTCTGTAACCGGTCCTTTTTGCTTCGATTCCGCGATCCAAAAACCAACGCACGATCTCGTTTTCGCCTGCTTTGCCCTTGCGTTTGGAGTTTTTGCGCCTCAGCTCGGCCATCGTAAGTCCGCTTCTATAGCTTGCGCCACTGCGCGCGCCTGCTGTGAGGGGTTCTGCTGCGGCTGTGGCTGCGGCTGCGGTTGCGGCTGCGGCTGCGGTTGCTGCTGCGGCTGCTGCTGCGGCTGCTGCTGCGGCTGCGGCTGCGGCGCTGGGCGTACCCGCAAGCCGCCGCGAAACCCGTTGTAGTTGATCGACGGGTCACACCAAAGCTCTACGCTTTGCCCGATCCAACCGTCGACCTCGTCGCCCAAGAGCGCGATAAGCGTTTGCGTGTTCGTGACGTTCAACTTTAGCTGGCGCGCCTCATTATGAAAGCTTAGGAGGATTTTCCGCTCATCCTCCGGCATGATGCCGTCTTGCTGGCGCTTGGCCGGGTAGTCGCGAATTTCGAAAGATGATATTTTAACCACGCGCGGCGTCGGGACGTCGCTTGCGCCTAGAGTCGCGGTCCCCAGAAAATCAGATGCTCTGATACTCATCGATTAACCCCCTATGATTGCGAGTACGCAAAAAACTGTGATAAGGCCAAGAACGCAAAGGTAATGCACGATTCCCGTTTCCGAATCTGGAAGCATATCCAAACCCTCCTATAGAGTGAAAATATGGAGCGCGCGAACTTGGGCAGAACCGCGCTCCATGGGAGAAAAGGGTTTTGATGTTCAGGCTTACGGAACCCCTTCCCCCGCCTGTCAAGGCGGGAGAACCCCGCCAACGCTTACCCCTTATATCGGCGCGCCGCGATCTGCGCAAGAGCGAAATATTTACTACTTGAAAACCCGCTGTGCGAGCTCGGCAAGTAGGAGCGCGGCGCAAGTCGTCGCCGCCCAAGTAAGCGCTTGCAAACGCGCCCGTAGCGCGTAAATGTCGGACTTTAGTCCGCCGTGACCATTACCGAAAATCGATTTGTGGAGCTCTTGGATGCGGGCGTCAAGGCGGGCGAGCTCTTTTTCTACGTCGGCGCTCACGTCGCGGCGCTTTCTACTCTAATATACGTTGCGGAATTGGTGTTTTTGTAATCTGTATTTAACGCGAAATCCATATCCACGTCCCACTCGTTCCAGTCGGTGGAACCGGTTGGAGAACCGTCGTCGTTTCTGTCGCTATCTTTCCCTACTGGCGGTCCGTATGAGTTAACGATTAAACCGCGTTCATCCCAGTCGCGCGTAATCATTCCGACGCCCGCCCCCACGTACCAAACGCGATCCGGTCGGAAGCCGCAACGGACACGCAATCGGATATGAGAACCGTTATCGCGCTGTAGTGCCGAGGTGTCACCGGTCAAGATCTTGTACCCGCCGAGTAAGTCCCGGACATCATATGTATTCGTCACTGACGATGTCGCGTCAATAAATAGTAGCGGGACGGCGTTATCAAGAGTCGTGTTGTGGTTCCCGACAACAAAACTTGCCGACTCAATTAAGCCGTCGACCTTGTCATTAAGCTTCAAAAAGAGTACCTGGCTGTTAGTGCTCGCCGAGACGGTGTGCGTCGTGCTCGCCGTTACTTCTATTCGGTAACCGTTTATTACCGCGACGCCCGCCGTGATAGTGACGTCCAACGTCGATGTTGAAGATAGCTCGAAGCCAGACAAGACGCGCGTAGCCGGGTGTGACGCGCCGAGTATCGCCGACGTTTTCGCTTCTGTGAACGCGCGGCCGTCGTTCGTCGTTACCGCGCCCACGTCGTTCTCAGTTGGAAAGATTATCGTTGCCATGTCATCTATGCCGTAAAAGTCCAAGTCCAGTTAATTACGAGCTCGTCGGCGTCGGTCTTTGCGATCGGCGAAAACACAACGCGCGCCAAAAGGTTCCCGGTCGCCGCCGGGTCGTCGAAAAGTCCGGCTTCGGAATATGTCTCTCCATTGCCCTCACTCGTCAAGTAACGCGCCTGAAACTCCGCGCCGACGCCCGACGCCGCAAACCGGCGCGCGTAAAGCTCCTGACTCGTCGCCGAAACCACCGCACCTAATGACGTGTCTGATTCTTTTGCAGTTGTTGAGCTCGTGCCAAGCGCGACGTGAGACGGCGCGTAGGATCCGCGCGAAGTACTCGACGAGAAAAACCCGAGCACATCGCGTAGCGCGTTTAAGCCAGCGGTCGTCACCACGTTCGAAGCCGCGCGCCGTTCCGCGCCGCAAATTAGCTCAAAATTTAGTGTTTTAACTTTAGTCAATGTCCGCCTCGAGGCACGTTTTTTTTTCCAAAAGGAAAGCTCAAGCGTTGTCAAAAGCCACTGTCCAGTTCACGATGATTTGAAGCGCGGCTGTCTTGACGATATCGGTGACGATGGCGCGTGCGAAGAGAGTACCGCCGCCACTCGACCCGTCGGGCGCGTCAAATAATCCGAGCTCGCGGATAGTCACGCCGTTCAAGTCCGACGTAGAAATGAAGCACTGATAAAGGATCTTTTTCGGTAAGACCTGGTGCCGCGTCAATTTCATGTCCAGGCCGATGTGCGGCGTTTCTAAGGCCTCATCGCTACTTGTCGCCGCCGTGTCCCCCGACCCGAAAGCTAAATAATCAGGAACCCATCCGGCTGTAGAACTGCCGCGCGTCCCCTGCAAGATGCCGTGTCTTAACTTCTGGAGTCCAAGCGTTGTTAGCTCATTGTGCGAGGTGTATTTCCTGAACGCGCGCCCGTCCGCGTTCAGAAGTAATACCGACACGTTGTCTGACGCTTTAAGTCTTGACAAGTCTGCAAGCTCCTATTAACGCGGCTGGTGTGCCCGCGTGCGATCCAATACTCATCGTCGTGAACGGGTCGGCGTCGGTGTCGATTAGTTCGGACGTGTCCGTCGTCGTCGTCGCCGCGTCCGTCGTCGTTATCGTCTCCACTTCGCCGCGCGCGAGAAGCAAAAGCTCATTCTCGCGGCCTACTATAGTTCTTTTGCCTTGCTCTATCCACTTGGAGAAAAACTCCGTCCACGACTCAAACTCCTCAATAGGGCTCGAAGCCTTATAGGAGTATTTTTTTGTCGAAGTGTCAGCGTTTAGGTCCGTCGTCGATTTAGTCTCAATGAGAAACTCCAACGCGCTCAAACCGTGCTGTGATAGGTCTACAACGATGGTCTCGCCGATGTTGGGCGTGCCGTCGAAGGCCTCGATGGCGCACTCGTGATTGATCGCACCAAAGCGCCGCAACAGTCCCTGTGTGCGATCGATAGATAGGTCCGACCCGTGAACGTCTTCATCTATTTCCATGCGTTCGTAAACGCCGGACCCGCCTTCTATATTTTTCCGGCTCTCTATTTCTGCCGGAAGCTCGTTTTCTGTGATTGTGGGAAACTGTCCAGTATACGTGACCTCTAGGATGTCTGAACTTTCCAACGCGTCCGCGTCACCCGCTTGCGTGATCTCGTTATCGCCGACGGCGTAAAGCCAGTGTAGACTATCTTCGTCGTCTACGGCGCGTATGCCGACGTCCTGGGCGACGTCGTTAACCTTTATCGTCGGTGGCGTCGTCGGGCTCACCTCGTAATCCAAAACAAACGCCGTGCGGTTCCCGTCGCCCGAAAACGAGTCCACGCGACCCGCGTTTGTGTCCTGATTTCCGCCGCGTAGGTATTGCCTGTTGCGGTAGTTCTCGCGCGTTTTCTTGACTCTTATTGAGGAGTAGTCCGCGCCGTTTGAATTCGAAAAGGTGACGCCACTGGAAACTGACCCCAACGCAGAAAAGGTCAAGACCTTGTCGCCGTCGATATTCCAACTAAAAGCCGTCTCCCTTGCGAGCTCGTCAAAACAACGCCGCGCGGTCCAATAGTTAAACGTGGCAAAGTTCAATGTCGGGTCATTCGCGATCGTGGCGACGGTGACGCCCTCCACGGAAAGTTTGGTCTGTACCTGTACGATGTCCTCTACGATAGAAGATAGCGTTTGGTCGGTGTAGCTATTGGCGACGAGAAAACGATTAGTCAGCTGATTAAAATCGACCGCCGTCACAAACACTCTGTTGACTCCGCCTGCGATCGGCTCGCGCTCCTCGAAACTGTCCACGGTTCCCCGGAATAGGCGCGTAGAACCCTCCAAGACTTCGACGGTGTGCCCAACGGTCGGCCTGTAGTCCTGCGCAACATCAACCAGCTCGAAGCGCGCCGTCCCACGCCCTGATAAGCTCTCGTGAATCCGTAGCGACCCACGACGGAACAACGCGCTTTTTGTGACGTCGTCGATTTTAATTTCTATCCCCATCAACCAAGCCCCTGTAGTCGTAGGACGCCGGGCATGTTCTCTACGGCGGCTTGTGCGATAACGCGCCCGTCAAGCTCGATGATAATCGTCGTCTCACCGCCAAACTCTCCGAGACGGTCAAGGGGTATCACCGCCTCCGGCCCGGCCTCGCCAAGGATGCCAAGTGTAGCGCCGGTGACGATTCCGCCTTCGGCGAAGTAGGCGAGTGACCCCGCCAATGCCGCTCCAGCGGCTAGGGCTGCCATGACCGGCGCTATTGGAGGAAAGATGTCAGACCACCAACTCCACGTCTTCGAGAACACCTGACCGACGGTTTGGTGAACGCTCGCTAAGCTTTTTTTGCGTTCAGACGCGGCCGCGATCCGGTCCAGTAGTACTTTTTTTATAAGCATTTTCGTCAACTCTGAAATGACGAAGCCAGCCACTTGACTCATTAATCTTCGCATATTTTCCGCCATCGACTCGCCGAGGAGTATAGCGTTAGCGACTGAGTCTCCCATCCCTTGTGCAAGGTCTTCAAAAATAATCGCGTTCGCATCCGCAAACGACATTTGCCAGGCTTCAAGATGCCCGCCGACGGTCGAGAAATGTTCCTCCCACGCGGTCATTGAGAGCTGTGCGAACTCTTGCTCTTTGCGTGCGCGTTCTTCGGGGTCTTCTATCCCGGACAAGTACTCTGACTGTGTCGGCGGTCCGTCCGATGGAGCTGCGACATCCCACGGGATGTCCGGTCCAGCCTCGCCCGGCTGTACCCATCCCGGGGGGAGCTCGACGCCGCCGGTTTTTTTCCATTTGTCATGCTCCGCCCATGCCGCCCTGGAGCGCTCCGCGACAATCGCTTCTTTCCGTGCGATCTCGTCGCGCCTGGCTTGCTCGATAGCTCTTGGGTCGGCGCCCCTGGCCGTGCCCACTGTCCCTGACCCTGTTTGCCGTGAAGCCTTTCCCGGTTCTGTCGTAACAATCATAGACGCCGCATCGATGGCGAATTGTTCCCACATCGCGGAAAGCGACGACTTTAGTATTATAAAGGCGGTGTTCGCTGTCGCGGCTTTTTTGGTCATCGCCTCGTCAAAAGAAACCCCGAGCGCGCGCGCCTCTTTGCGCATCTTTGCGATGCCGTCGCTCCCGTGGTCCATCAACTGCAACATTTTCACGCCCTCTGAGTCGAAGAGACTGAAGGCTAGTCGCGTCTTGACGCTCGCCGGGATCAATTCGTTATTGAACGCGTCGGCAAGCTCGCCGATAACGTCGGTGATGTCGCCGCCGTTCTGGACGGTTTTTAAGATCTCCGGGTTTAGTGTGCGTAGTGTCTCTATGTAAGCTTTACCGCCGCCCGCTTGAATTTCACCAAAGCGCCTGTTGACGCGCTGGAGCGACATCGCAAGCTCGTTGTTTTTGATCCCTGAAAGCTCGGCGGCATATTGCATCTCCGAGATAAACTCGGTGCTCATTCCAAGCTTTGTAGAAAGCTTGCCAAGCGCGTCAACGCTGTTTAGCGTGCCTTTAACGAAACGCGCAAGGCCTGCCGCGCCAGCGACGAAGATTGTCCCCTTGAGCGCGCCCATTGCCGCGCCGCCGAACTTATGCTTCCCCAGCTTTTGCAGCTTGCCGGTGACGTTGTCGAGCCCCTTGGTAAACGCCTGAGTGTCGGCGCCAAACTTTACCGTTACGTCTCCGCGTTTACCTCGCGCCATGAACCTCAGCCTTCAATTTATTGAACCCATCCTGACCTGGAACAAAACAAACGCCTCGTGACGGGTCGGCACTCCTCGGCCTTGCGTAGTTGGGTGCGCCCATAAGTTTGTTGAGAGTCGTTTTTCGTTTAGATTGCGAGTTTATCCCGAGAAGCGCCGATTGCATTGCAAGCCGCGCGTCCCGCTCCTCGCGATAAAGAGCGCCCCTGTAGAGCTCGTCAAGCTCTCGAAGCGTTAATCGCCAAAACTCACCCGGCTTCAATCCGCACGGACCGTATCCGATCCACTTCAGAAGCTCGAAGTCTATGTCTTCGGGCTTTTTTTTTCACCCGAACCCGGCGCGGTTTGCGTAGGCTGGCTCCACGTTTGCGCGATAACTAACTTACCGCATATGTAGTCGAGCTTGTCGCCAAGCGTTTCGCCTTCGGCGCATTCGATCAAACGGTCCATGTCCGACGGGTCGAGGGTCGGGTCTTCGTGAACCAACGACGCCCACAAAAACCAATCGACGTAGGCCATCGGGTTCTGGTGAAAGGTCAACTGCGCCGACTTCCCGAACCGCTCATGGTATGCGCGATGTGACGCGATTGTGATCTTAATGACGCGCGGTCGGTCCAGAACGATTGGAACTTCGCCGCGCTCCGGATTTGGATCTGCGCTCAAGTCGTTATCCTCTTATTCAATAGTTGCTCTTGTCAACGCGCCGGTTCCTTTGAGGGAAGCAGAGAAGCTCATCTCCGTGTCCATTGAGCCGTCAAGTTTGAAATTTTCGCACAAACAAGTTCCCGTATATTTGCTTGTCTCGTCGTTCGCGTCTAACGATATTTCGGTGCCCGCGATCGCCTTGTCGATTATCTCAGGAACCGGTTTTCCGTCGCCTGTGGCCTCGGAACTGAAAACGCAGTCGAGCTCGGCGCTCCACTCGTCGATTCCGGCGATATATTGGCGCGAGGTGTTGCTTCCGTCTTTAGACGTCACATCTACAAGGTTCTTGGAGTAGTCGAGACTCAAGCCGCGCTGGCCTGCTATCTCGTTCACTGACCCCGCGTCCGTCCCCAACTTTAAAACCCACTTGAAACCTGCAATCTTCGCCATCTCTATTCGCTTTCGTTAATCGAACTACTCAAGGTTATTTGACCGTGACGGACGATGCGCCCGTCAATAAATTCTTTGTTCGCTTCGATGTTTACTGACTCAAGACAAAAGTCCCAGCCATACGCGCTCAAGTCGATATCCGCCCTCATTATCGAGACTTTGACAGCGTCCATAAGGTCGTTTACTTCTCGCATCCCACTTTGATCGGTGTAGACGTGGATGAACGTCTCAACGTCGTAACGCTCCGATGTCGGCATTACTTCATTGTCGGCGCTGTACTCCCCGATCTCGATATAAGGGCGCGCGACGCTCCCTATGTCGTCGGGGTAGTCGATGACGGTCGTGTCCATGTCGCCTGTTAGGCGGTCGTAGAGCTCCTTCTGAAGCGCGTCAAACGGTGCGGCCATCTATCGTTTCGCCCTCCCTTTTAGGCCGCGTCGCATCTCTTTTCGTGCGATCTTTCGCAAGTCGCGCGACATCCGGCTCTGTTGCTTTGCGACCGGTGGGTAAACAAACGCGAAGCGCTTTTGGTGGTCGAATTCGACGTATTGCGCGTAGTCAACGCCAAACGACCCGACGTCATAAATTAAATTACCGCGCTTTCTGCGCGCTGCGATCGATGTCTTGAGTGTGCCCGTGTGAGAATCGAAACGCGCCCATAGAAATTGCCGCATAGCAAGGTCCATCGACCAATACTTGACGCGCCGCACGAGCGAACGGTGAAAGCGTTTATTGTTCTGGGCGAGACGTTGCATCGTCGTCTTGACGCCGTCAACGGTGATTCGCAAGCGTACCCCGCGAGGGTCGCGATATTTCACGGCGTTTGCTCCCTGCACGTTAATCGCACGTACCCGCGCTGATCGGGCAACGGGTCGAGTATCGATACTATCTCAAGCTCGCGTTCTCCCCACTGCAATCTGTAGCGGTCCGCGCTTAACTCCTGCGCCCTCATAATTACGTCATGCGTCACCGACTCCCCAAGAACGCCCATCGACGTAGTTAGGCGCGCCGACGCCGGTCGTATCGACGCCCAAGAATAACGAGCGAAGCTCCACGCGTCACTCTGACCGCCGCGTCCGTCGCTTGTGCGCGTGCGCTTCTCTACGGTGACGCGGCTGCGCAGCGATCCGGCGTCAAACTGTCGTGAGCTCATGGCAAGTAAGGCACGCTGTTGGCGACCTTCGCCGCGGCCAGGGTCCAAAGGCCGCCCGACGGCGCGCCGTCAAGCCGCCTCACGTCGTAAGCTTGCAAGACTGACTGTAGAAGAATTAGCCTGATGTCCTCTGGTACGTCGGCTGGCGTGTCACCGTAGCCCGCCTTAAATCGAACCACGACATCGTCGCCCTGGCCTCCACGGTGATCGGGCCAGGATTGGTCGTACTTTAAACGCACGGTGTGCGGCTCGGCGCCGTCGGTGAGCTCGTAAACGTCGGTGGATACCGTCGCCGCGTCGCCGTCGGCGTCAACGTATGTGATAGATGTGACTGAAGCCGCCGGGTTTATCGGCAAACGCAGAACAGCCGAAAACGCGGGCAATGTCCAATCAAGCTCACGGGTAATTAATGCGCGCCGGGTCGCGCGCTCGAAGTCGAGACGCGCCGCCGCAATTAGCATTGATAGTGTCGCATCGTCCGTAGTGCCCTCGGCGCGGCACCACTGCTGGGCCTCGTCAATGCTGACTGGCTCGGCGCTTGCGGCGCTTACTACGTTTAGTTTTGCCATTGGCTCTTGTCTCCGTCTCCTCTTCAACCATCGCTACGCGGCGCTCCTCTGGCGACGGAACCCCAACGCCCGACGCGATGATGGCGTCGTAAAGCGCCCCGCGCGGCACCCTCGCAACGGTGCCACGCGGGACGAACTCGCCGTGAACAAAACTGTCACGCGCGAAGTAGACCAGACTCACGAGCTGTGCGCGCCAACTTGGATCGGGACCAAGGATGCCGTGCTGGACGGCTTCAAGATACCGCCGTCGGCGCGGGTAAAGCTTGTAAACGCGGTTTGGTCGTTAGCCCGATAGAGCTCGTCAAGGCGCTGTACCCTGATCGAGTTAACCTCGCGCCACACGTAGCGCGAGAAGTCGCCTAGCGCGATCGACTCGTTATCGGCGCCGACTGTGTTCATGTCCTGGTTAACTACGACCGGGAGCCCAAGGATGCGATCCGAATTATGACCGCTCGTAAAATCTGGTATCCACAGATGCGCGTTAGCGTCGCTCGTTACGACCATCTGGCGGATGCCGCTGATGGTGGCGTCGTGCGCCATCCATACCGCGCGCTGCCTATAGAACGGGTCCAAAGACTCGAACATCTCGAAGATGTTATCCGCTGACAGTCTTGCGGGGCTGGGGGTTGCTCCCAAGTCTACGATATTTCCGCCGACGGTCGGATGAGCAAAACCGGCGGGTTTTGAGCTGCCATCTCCGGTGGTCGCGTGCGCGTTATGCCCGCGGGCGTGTCGCGTCCCGAGCATACCGCCGATCATCGAGGAAAAGTTTACGGCGTTGTCCTCAAGAAACTCCTGACTGACCTTTTGATGCGCCTGGTACTTGTAGGCTCCGAAAACCTTATCGCTCGTCGCTACGTCGGCAAATGAGATAGAGCTTTCCTCGCCAACGATGCTCGCAGGGTTGCCAGTATCATCTCCCAGCGGCCACGACAAGTCATCTCCGGTGGTTGTGCGCACGACACGACAAACCGACTTGAGACCGCCGATGGCCTTTCCTGCCAGCTCCCATTCGCGCATAAAATCGGTGGCGACGAGCTCTTTACCTTCGGTCGCTGTGCCCGTGTCCAGATCTGCGCGCCACTCCATCGTGTCGTGGTAGTGACGCAATGAACGCTTAACGGTCTCGTAGTCTGGATATAGGCTCAGTTCAATTTCATTTGACCCGAGGAAAAGCCCGACGGCTTTTGCCGCCCGGACCTCTTCGCCGCGGAACTCTCCGCGCGCTTGCCCGCGTGCCCAAGCCGCGATAGCCATCCGGACGTCCCTTTGACGGTCGGCGGCGACATCCGCCGAGTAATGCGTCCGGCGTTGCGGCTTCGGGTCGCTCTTCGTCGGCGCGTTGATGGCGTCATCAACGCTTTCGAAATGTCGCTTTTCGACGGCGGCAAGCTCTGTGAGTGTACGGAGCTGTCCGTCAACCTGATCATAGGCAGCGTTCAGCTCCGTCCAGTTCTCTTGCTCTTCCGCCGTGATTGCGTCGTCGCCTCGCTTTTCCCACTTCGCCCCGAGCTCTTTCATTCGCCCGAAAAGCTCACCTTTTCGTTCTTTAAGTGCCTTCGCGTCCATTTTCGCTTTGTTCCTTTTTGCATAAAAAAAGCCCGAGAAAAGCCGCGCGCTTTACCCGGGCAGAATTACCACACCATAGGAGGTGACGACATCATAGGCGCGGAGCCGCGCCCGTCAATCTTCGTTTTTTGCGAGCTCTGAGATTCTCTTCGTGGCGAAGTCCAGAAAGATGGCCGATCGCCGCCTCACCTGGTCGGCGGTAGTCGCCGGATATGCTGGAGACGACACAGGACCGACATCGAACAAGTCGACGTCGCGGATGACTCGGATCGTCTTCTCGCCGGAATGTTCAACTTCCGACTCACGGACGATAAAACCAAAGCTTGAACCGGTTATATTCCCCACCTTGATATTTTCGACAACGTCGCGCGCCGTGCTGGTTTGCGCGGCAAGTTCGATATCGTATCGCAAGCCCACGCTGTCCGTTGATAGTTTCAGCGTGCCCGCCGAGACGCGCCCGAGAATCAAGGATGCGTCATGGTTAAAGAGCCCGAGAGTGTCTTGCTTTTCACCTAAAGAACGCGAAAACGCGTCCGGGTGTACGTGTTCCACGTACCCGTCGCCGAGTCTGTACTCGGTTCCAGGCTTCTCTTCGTCGAAAAACACTGAAGCGTAGCCACTAATTACCGGCGCGCTTCCCGCGCGCGCCCGCGTCTCTATTTTTGACTGTGCCTGAGGCCACCATTGCCTACTCAGATCATCCATCGTAAAGCTCCATTAGTTCTTTGTGGATCGCCTTTGCCCTTAGCTCGGCGCCGTCAAGGTCCGGCGCCGCCGCAACCGATATTACGTGCCCTGCTATGCGCTCTACCGCTCGTGCCCTCTTGGGGATGCTTTGGTCGATTAAAGCGAGTAGGGCTCTTATCTTCGGTCGTGCCGCCCTGGTGTTTGTTCTCGTTAGCTCGGCGTAGTCGGCGCCGCGGCTCGCTTCGGCTTCCATCCTCTTCGCGATCGGCTCTGCGATCGCGCTCGCCATCCCTGACCACGCCTCGCGATCGGCGCGCACAAACGCGCGCGGCTCCGTCTCCGGTGGCTCCGTCTCCGTCGGCTCCGTCTCCGTCGGCTCCGTCTCCGTCGGCTCCGGTGGCTCCGTCGGCTCTTCGCCTTCAGCCATCAAGTTCATTGGTCTTAGGTGTAGGTCTCCGAACTCTGGCAGGCTGTTAAGCCCGAGCTCTGACCGGACCTCGTCCCTCGACAAGATCCCTAAGCCTACCATTTTCGACCAGTGTTCAGAACGGTCGTTAGTATTCGCCGCGCGTAACTTGGACTTATCGAAGGCGACTTCCAAAGCGCCGCGCCGTAATTGCTCTGTAGTGAATATCTTCGCTTCAAACTCTTGTTGCAAGTTCTCGAAGATAGGAAAGATGGCTGAATCGAAGTAAGACCTTTGCTCCTCCTCCAACGACGAAAAGCTTGTGCGCGTAGTGTCCCCTATCCGGTGCGGCGGAACCCCGAACCAATTGGCCGTGTCTCGAATAGAATGCGCCAGAACTTCAGGTAAACATCCTTGTTCGTTTGACGTCGTTACGTTTTTGACCTCACCGCCGTTCTGAAGTACCCACGGTTTCCAGCCTCCTTTGCTCACACCACTGTGGCGCTCTGATATCATGCGCCGCGCCTCGTCGGCGGCTTGTTCTGAAAGCTCACCCGGCCATGAGATCATCAAGTTCGAGTAGCTTTGGTCGTTAAAGAACTTATTCGTGTAGCGTTGCGCGGCAAGTCCAAGACCTAAACTTTGCCGCGCTTGCGTCGCGACGCTGTAACCCTCGACGCCGCAAGCCAAGCCGCGAAAGTGTAGCATCGAATCCTGTTCTATCGTGACCTCTTCGCCGCCGGTGGTGCCACCGAACCGCACAAGGTAGCGGAACTCCCCAAGCTCCTCACGTTCCGACTCTATCCTGACGTTCTCGTTTTTTAACGGCACAAGCTCAACGGGAGAAAAGTCCGGCGCCCTTCGAACCCAGACAAACGCGTTGCCATACGCGAGAAGCTCCGCGACAATCTGGCGTTTGAAGGTAAATGGCGTTTGCCAGGAGTTTGGACGGCGCGCCAGTAGTTGGTGCGCAATGTGACGCCGGTCCTCTTTCCTCTCACCCTTCGAAGAAGTCCTAAACACCTGAATACGCGTCTTTGCTACGTCGGCGCTTATTAAACTTATAGCCGCGTAACTTGGGGAGAATTCAAACGGCGTTTGATTTCCGACACGGACACCGCTTTCGCTTTGCGCGTCATACCATTCGAGCCTCGACGATGACGGCCCTGCAAGTCCGCGCCGCCCTGGAGCACGCCGAGACAATAACGATTTAAGTTTTTTAAACATCTAATATCCCCGACTGAATCAAGGGTTCTTTCTTTTTGGCTGGCGCGCCAATTTGTCGGCCGACGGCCATTAATAGCGCGATCATGACATCTATCTTGTCGCTTGAATGCTCTTTTGATAAACGGTGCATTTCGCCATCCTTTGTCGAGTCCAGACACGCGTTAGAAGCACACCACGCCAAGATGGGGTTCCCGTCGTGCCGAAACTCGCCGCGACCGTATAGCCGCTCGAAGTGTAGGATGGCTGGCGTATAGTTCGTGAAAGTTTGGTTAAATCGCCAAACGGGCAAGCCTTCGCCGTCCAGCCTCGTCATCATCTGGTACGCGTTGTAGGGGTCGAAGGCAATCTCCTGGACGTTAAGCGTCTCGTAAAGCTCGCGGATTTTGTCTTCGACAACGGAATAGTCCGTGTAATCGCCGGTCGTCAACTCCAGAAGCCCGTCATCGTGCCAAGCCAGATACGGCGCGCTGTCCTCTTTGGATCGCGCTTCGGCCATCGCGCGCGGCGCAAACGTCCAACAAAGGCATCGCGCCGTCTCGCCGGGAAAGTATGCGACAATCGCCGTCAAGTCCTTGGTGGAAGCCAAGTCAACGCCGATCCAACACGGCAACTCCGCGACGTCTTCGATGGTGTACTTCGACTCGAAGCTCCCCCACGCCTGAACGTCAAGCCACGCGGTTTCGGTCTTGGTCTTCTGGTTGAGATGCAAACGACGAAACGCGGCCTGATTCCTGTTGTTTTCTTCGGCGCGCTGAAATTGCGCGCGCAAGTACTCTATCTCTACCGTGTGCCCAAGAGACGGGTTCGCGCGTGCCCAGATATTTTCGTCGCGCCAATCGTCATCCGGCTCGATTTCCCAAACCGCGGGTAGAAAGTGCGGGTCAACCACGACGCCATCACGCACCTTTAGTGCGTAATCCCGCTGCGCGTTGCAAACGGACATCCTCTGCGTGTCGGCGGTCGTCGTGTAGATCGTGATCGGCTCGCGCCGCGACGCCGTCCCGAGCTCAAGGACATTCACGAACTCATGATGCTTCGGTGAATGGAAACGATGTAATTCGTCTACGACGCTACAGGACACGGAAGCTCCGTCGGCTGTGTTGCCGTCCGCGGCGATCATGTTAAGCGCGCTGAACTCCGCATCATAATAGATGCTTTTAACCTGGTTTCCCCCGACGCCGCCTAAAACGTGTAGCGCTTCGCAGAGCTCCTCGTTCTTTCGAATCATACCGACGACGTGATTGTACACGTGTCCGGCCTGTTTGATTGCGCTCGCCGCCGTGTAGAGCTCGGCGCCCTCTTCGCGTCGCGGCCAACCGCAAAGAACATATAAAAGCAAAGCCGCGGCGAAGGCAGATTTGCCGTTTTTTTTTGCGACGTATATCAGTACCGTCTTGTGACGCAAGCGCCCCGTTTCCCGCGAAACCCAACCGAATAAATTAGCA